>ERZ791879.53-NODE-53-length-136831-cov-31.893761_pt1 | contig 136831 bp, 123 predicted proteins | sample MGYA00510162_ERZ791879 | MGnify/ENA primary metagenome ERZ791879 (study PRJEB30046, sample SAMN00792113) | human gut metagenome | study: EMG produced TPA metagenomics assembly of the A metagenome-wide association study of gut microbiota in type 2... | reverse complement strand
GAATCCCTGCCCGTTAGCTCGTCCGTTTTTTCAGTTGGCCATTTTGACCAGTTGACATTGGGTGCGCCGTTCTCCCTGCATGGATTTCCTGCCCCCTTCCGGCGGCGTTTTCCGGCTCTCCCACTTGGGGGTCATCGCCGTGTATCCCATGCAGACGGTCATGCGGTTGTCAAGGTGCGGTGCTGGATTTGGCAATAAAAAATCGCCACACAACAACCTGAACCTGACCATCCCTTCCGGGATGGCCTTGGTTCGGGTTCGTTATGTAGCGATAGAAAGTTAAAAACTTGCTCCGGCTCCTTCGGGAGCCGAGCTGGAACTCTAAGTAAATATGTTATATTAAATTGTTGGAATAGATTACCACAAAAATTGAGCCGTGTCAACAGGAATTTTTGAAAACAGGCTACTTTCGGCAGCTTGCAAGAAAAAATGATGGAAACCTTGGTAAAAAGAGAGGGCTGGATAGCTCGTTCTGTTTGCAACGGAATGCAAACTCGGAACTTTTCCGAGCAGAAAAACAACCGTCTGCTTCAAGTTGAGCTTGAAAACGGACGATCATTCTTGCAAAATGATTGTCAAATTTGGGAGGCGTTTTGAGCAGCCTCATAGTGCTAACAAGAGGTGTCTTCACACGTATATATATACCATTTTTGCGTTGCAAAATACTTGTTGGGGAACACCCAAGCCCTTGAACTGCATCCGATGGATGCAGGCTGCACGTTTTTGAAAAACGCTCTTTCGGTGCTCCGTATGAAGCACCGAAAACGAACCCGTTGAGGGTCAAAAGCATCAGGTGGGGTCGGTAGGCTCCCCGGCTTCAATTTTACCCAGATACCGCCACAGGGTCGTGCGGCTGATGCCCAGCTGCCGGGCGGCGGCGGCGCGGTTGCCGCCGTGGGCGGCTACCGTCTGCTGCACCACCTCGCCGATGATGCTTTCTAGCGTGCGGGAGGTGTCGGTGCTGACCACTGCCGCCGGGTGGGCTGCCGGGGCGCTGCGCAGACTGCGCTCCTTGGAGAGCAGGTCTGCCACGCTGCTGCTGCGGATGTAGGGGCCGTTCGTCAGGGTGGCAAGGGAGCGCAGAAGGTTTTTGAACTGGGTGTAGTTGTTCGGCCACGGGTACTGCCGCAGCATCTCGATGGCGCGGGGCTCAAAGCCGGAGATCTGCTTGCCCAGCTCCAGATTCAGGCTGTTCAGGTACAAACTGGAAAGGGACGGGATCTCGTCCGAGCGGCTGCGCAGCGGGGGCAGTTCCAGCGTCAGCGCGCCCAACCGCTCGATAAAGCGGCGGGTGACCGGCGAGACCGGCTCTTCCGGGCGCACCGAGCGGGAGAACAGCAGCCGCACCCGGCGGGCAAGACCGGTCTCCTCGATGGCAGCCAGCAGTTCGGCGCTCCACTGTTCCGGGATGGCCTCAAAGTTCTGGAAGTAGACTGTGTTTCCGTTGGCGTTCAGGGGCGAGTTATAGTGGTTGAGCAGAAAATCCCATGATTTATCGTTCATCAAAGCGCAGTTTGCCACCACGAGGGGGCGGTTTACCAGTGCGCTGTGCAGGTAGAGGTAGCGGGCAATCTGCTCTTTGCCGGTGCCCGGCTCGCCGCAGATGAACAGGGGCTGGCGCACGGCAGCAAGGGCGTTGATCTCGGCGTCCTGCGTGCCCATGGCACCGCTCAGGCTGTAAAAGCTGTTGGAGAAAAGATACTCGCACTCGCCTTTGTTCAGCGACCGCAGCCCTAGGCGGCTGGAATGCAGCGGGATGCGGGAGGGCACGCAGTAGAACAGATACCGCTGCACATTGTTCATCAGCAGCACCTGTGCTGTGATGCTGTACAGCTGGCTGCGCTCGGTGTAATAGAACTTTAAGCTGCCCGTGGCGGGGATCTCCCGCAGATGGGTCTGCAAACAGCGGTGCAGCTCCGGGGAGATGTCCTTCATATTATTATAGTACAGGCTGCCGTCCGGCTCCATCACCACCACTCTGCCGCCCTGCTCCTGCGTGATGCTGCGTAGAAACAGGTTCTCCTGCCGCAGCTGGCCGAACCATGTGCTGATGTTCACCGCCTGATCGATGGCGCTGTGCAGGCTCTCGATGCCGGAGGTGATCAGGAAGGCGTCAAAGCCCATCTCCCGGGCAATGGTGTGGGTGACCATATCACAGACCACCATCCGGTAGCCGCCCTGCTTGAGCCGCTCCAAGGTATGGCGCACCTCCTCGGCACTGCGGACGGTGAGGATGTCCAGATCAAAGTTCAGCAGGCTGCAAAGGGTGTGGGCGGGTTCGGTGATGCTGGGAAAGCCCACGATGGCGTACAGGCTGGTGTAGTTCTCTGCCAGTTTCATGGTGCGCAGCACATCATACACCGAGATATGGATATCTACCACCGGCAGGTCGGTCACCTGCCGGATCAGGGTGGCGGTGCCGCCGCGGGAGATAATGCAGTCGTAGCTGTTGGGGGCCATGCGCTGCACGATGGCCTGTCCCTCTTCCAGATCGCCGGTGTACACCTCCAGCTCAACGTTGGGGTAGGCCTGCGCCGCCTGCTCCATAGCGGTGCGCATTCCGTCGTAGGGGGCAATGCCCAGAATGCGGGTGTGAGTCTCGACCATAAAACGTCCCTCCGTGTTTCTCTTTGAAACTATTATAAACGGTCTGGTTCAAAAAGAAAACAGAATGCGGTTTCAAAATAGAACGTTTTTGCCAACAAAACAAAAAGAAAATTGAAAACGTGCTAAAATGAAACGCTTTTCCCGCTTGCGCCGGGTGCATTCCCGCGGCGGATACGGCATAATGAAAGCACAAAAACAAGTGAGGGGGCACGAACAATGCTTCGCCTGCTGATGATTGCAGATGATTTTACTGGTGCGCTGGATACCGGCGTACAGCTTGCGGCACACGGCATCCCCACGCAGGTCGTGGTGGGTCAGGCAGACCTTTCCGCCTGCAGCAGCACCGTGCTGGTGGTGGATACCGAAACGCGGCATCTGCCCGCCGCAAAGGCTGCCGAGGCAGTTGCAAGGCTGACCCGCAGCGCGGTGGAAAACGGCGTGGGCTGCATCTATAAAAAGACGGATTCCGCCCTGCGCGGCAACATCGGCGCAGAGCTTGCCGCCCTGCTCAAAGCAAGCGGCGCACGCAATTTGCCCTTTCTGCCGGCCTTCCCGCAGATCGGACGCACCACAAAAAAGGGCGTCCACTACATCGACGGTGTGCCGGTGAACGAAAGCCCCTTCGGCATCGACCCCTTCGAACCGGTGCGCTGCGCCGAGGTGACAAAGCTGATCCATTTGCAGACCGACATGCCCGCACAGAACCTGCGCCCCGGTGAGACGGCATCGGACAAGACCGGCATTCTGGTGTATGACGCTGCCACCGCCGCAGACCTTGAAGCAGCCGGGCGACAGCTGTTCCAGAATGGAACGCCCCCGGTGCTGGCAGGCTGCGCAGGCTTTGCTGCCTTTCTGCCGGAGCTGCTGGGGCTTTCGGACGGCAGCGTGGTGGAAGTCCCGCAGCTGGACCCCCGGCTGCTGGTGCTCTGCGGCAGCGTGAACCCCATCACCCTGCGGCAGATGGACACCGCCGAAAAGGCAGGCTTTACCCGCCTGCGGCTGACCCCCCGGCAGAAGCTGGAACCCGGCTACTGGGCAAGCGCCGACGGCAAGGCTGCGCTGGCTGAAATTGAAGCCATGCTGGCAGCAAACCCCCGCTGCATTATTGAAACCAATGACGCCGGGGGCAACCAGCTTACCGCCGATTACGCCACCGCCCGGGGCATTGACTTGGACGGCCTGCGGGTGGGCATTTCCGGCAGCGTCGGGCAGATGTTCGGGGCGCTGTTCGGCAGCGAACATCTGGGTACGCTGCTGCTCACCGGCGGCGACACCCTGCTGCAATGCATGAACAGCGTGGGCGCACGGGAGTTGGAACCGGTGTGCGAACTGGAAAGCGGCATCGTGCTGGCGCGGTTCACCTATCAGGGGCGCACCCGCTATGTCATTACCAAGTCCGGTGGCTTTGGGCAGGAGGATCTGCTGGTGGAGCTGGCAGACCGCATTGCAAAGCATTGAAAATGGAAGCAGACAGCCCTTTGCGGCTGGAACAGAAGATAAATGTAACAGAAGGAGAACGACCATGACCTATGCAAAACTGCCCGGCCTGACTTGGGACGGCACCGTGTACGAGAACGAGGAGATGGGCACGCTGGAGGCCCTGCTGCCCACCGGCGGCTGGCCCACCGCCCACGCACCTGCCATGGTGGAGCTGCCCAACGGTGATCTGCTCTGCTGCTGGTTCGCCGGTACTTATGAGGGCAGCGCAGATGTGCACATCATCTGCTCGGTGCTGCCGCATGACGGTACCAAGTGGCTGGAGCCGGTGGATATCTCCGGCGACCCCACCCGCAGCGAGCAGAACCCCTCGCTGTTCTACGGCCCGGATAACGCCGTGTGGGCGATGTACACCGCCCAGCTGGACCGTGTAGAGGGCAAGGACAATATGCAGTTCACCGCCGTGGTGCGCTGCCAGAAGAGCACCGACGGCGGCAAGACATGGGGCGCTTACACCACCGTGTTCCCGGAGGAAGGCACCTTCTGCCGCCAGCCCATTCAGGTGCTGTCCAACGGCCGCTGGATCTTTGCCAACTGGCTGTGCACCGACTCTGCCGAGGGTCTGTCCGGCGACCCCACCGCCTTCCGCATTTCGGACGATGAGGGCAAGACTTGGCGCATGGTCATGATGCCCGGCAGCAACGGCCATGTCCATGCCAATGTCATTGAGCTGGAACCGGGGCATCTGGTGGCGTTTATGCGCAACCGCGAGGCCTACCGCATCCACCGCAGCGAGTCCTTTGACTGGGGCGAGACTTGGACGGTGCCCGCACCCACCCCGCTGCCCAACAACAACTCCAGCATCAGCGCGGTCAAGCTGCAGAGCGGCCGCATCGCCATTGCCTATAACCCCACCTGCACCCCGAACCCCGTGCCCGGCAAGGCTGCATGGCCCGGCCTGCGCTGCCCGGTGGCGGTGGCGCTCTCGGAGGACGGCGGCCTGACCTTCCCCATCATCCGCTGGATGGAGCGCGGCGAGGGCTACATGGGCGATGAGAACAAGACCAACAACAAGCAGTACGAGTACCCCTACCTGATGCAGGGACGGGACGGCATGCTGCATCTGGCCTACGCTGCCCGCACCCGGCAGGGCATCAAGTACGTCCGCTTCTCGGAGCAGGACGTTCTGGGCACAAAGCGGGAGACTGTGGGTCTGTATAACCCCACCGCAGCCCAGAGCCGCTGAAAAAGCTTTTCGGAATTTCTATCCTTTTTATAGATCAGAACATCATTCAGGAGGTTGATCAGTATGTTGACCCAGTACAATCTTAAAATGCCGCACGCAGTTTACGGCGGCGAGAACGCTATGGACAATATCACCGCCATCATCAAGGCGCGCGGCGCAAAAAAGGTAGCCATGTTCACCGATAAGGGCATTGAGGGCGCTGGCCTGTTCGCCCTGCCGGAAGAGGCTGTCAAGGCCTCCGGCGCAGAGTATTATGTGCTGGACGAGCTGCCCCCGGAGCCCAGCTACATGGCTGTGCAGAAGCTGGTGGACGAGTTCAAGGTCTCCGGTGCAGACCTCATCGTGGCCTGCGGCGGCGGCTCTGTGATGGACGCTGCCAAGCTGGCAAGCGTGCTGGTGACCGACGCCTACGGCGTGAAGGAGCTGCTGGATAACCCCGGCATGGCACAGAAGTGCGTGCCCATTGTGCTGATCCCCACCACCGCCGGTACCGGCGCCGAGGTCACCCCCAACGCCATCGTGGCTGTGCCCGAAAAGGAGCTGAAGGTGGGCATCGTCAACGAGAACATGATCGCGGACTACGTCATTCTGGACGCCCGCATGATCAAGAACCTGCCCCGCAAGATCGCAGCCGCTACCGGTGTGGACGCGCTGGCACACTGCATCGAGTGCTTTACCAGCAACAAGGCCAACCCCTTCAGCGATCTGTACGCACTGGAAGGCCTTGACCTGATCCTGAACAACATCGAAAAAGCCTGCGATGACCCTGAAGCCATGGCAGAGAAGAACCGGATGCAGATCGCTGCCTACTACGGCGGTCTGGCCATCACCGCTTCCGGCACCACCGCTGTGCACGCATTGAGCTACCCGCTGGGCGGCAAGTACCACATTGCACACGGCGTGTCCAACGCCATCCTGCTGGCACCGGTCATGCGCTTCAACAGCGAGCACCCCGCCGTGCGCGAGCGTCTGGCTGCCGCCTATGACCGCTGCTGCCACGAGGAAAAGACCTGCACCACCGTGGAGGAAAAGACTGCATGGATGATCGCCCGTCTGGAGCACATCGTCAAGCATCTGGATATCCCCACCAGCCTCAAGGAGTTCGGCGTGCCTGCCGAGGATCTGGAAGGTCTGGTCAACGCCGGTATGCAGGTACAGCGCCTGCTGGTGAACAATATGCGCCCCGTTACCGCCGACGACGCACGCAAGCTGTATCAGGAGATCATGTAACAGAAAAGGAGTAAAGACTTATGAAGACCAGCGATATCAAGGGCATCATCCCTCCCGTAATCACCCCCATGAACAACGACCCTGAGCAGACGGTCAACCATCAGGCTCTGCGCGAGCAGGTGGAGCGCCTGCTGGCAGGCGGCGTGCACGGCATCTTCCCCATGGGCACCAACGGCGAAGCCTACGCCCTGTCCTTTCAGGAGAAGGAAGAGATCCTTGCCACTGTCATCGATCAGGTAAAGGGCCGCGTACCGGTCTACGCAGGCACCGGCTGCATCACCACCGCCGAAACCATCCGCCTGAGCAAGCGTGCCGAGGAGCTGGGCGCAGATGCACTGTCCATCATCACTCCCAGCTTTGCACTGGCCTCCCAGAAGGAGCTGTACGACCACTACACCGCCGTGGCAAAGGCCGTGAACCTGCCCATCATCCTGTACAACATCCCCGCCCGCACCGGCAACAAGCTGCTGCCCGAGACCGTGCAGGCACTGTGCCGTGACGTGGAGAACATCGTAGGCGCAAAGGATTCCAGCGGCGATATCGAGAACCTAAAGGCCTACATCCGCCTGACCCGTGAGCTGGACAAGGAAGTTGCCATTCTGGCCGGCAACGACGGCGCTATCCTGACCTGCCTGAAAGAGGGCGGCGCAGGCGGCATTGCAGGCCGCGCCAACATCTGGCCGGAGACCGTTGCCAAGATCTACGATTGCTTCAAGGCTGGGGATCTGGAGGGCGCACAGGCTGCACAGGACGCCATTGCCATCCTGCAGCAGACCTTCAAGTACGGCAACCCCAACACCATCATCAAGACCGCCGTTGCCCTGCAGGGTCACCCCGTTGGCAAGTGCCGCGCACCCTTCAACTATGTGCCGGAAGAGGGCATGGAGGCCATCAAGAAGGTTCTGGCCGAGAATGAGGCCAAGGGTCTGCACTGAAACGCGCTGAAGCAAGGAGAAGGCTGCTATGAATAAACCCATTGTCGGTATTACCATGGGCGATCCCGCCGGTTCCGGCCCGGAGATCACCATCAAGGCTCTGGCTGACCCGGAGCAGTACAGCTACTGCCGCCCCATCGTGGTGGGCGATGTGAAGGTGATGGAGCAGGCCAAGAAGTTCGTTGGCCGCGAGGACATCGTCATCCACCGCTGCGAGAAGGTGTCGGATGCCCTGTTCACCCCCGGCACCATCGACGTGCTGCATCTGGATCTGATCGAGGACATCAGCAAGTTCGAGATAGCAAAGGTCAGCGTGGAGGGCGGCAACGCAGCCTTCCAGTGCGTGAAAAAGGTCATTGAGCTTGCTATGGCCGGTGAGGTGGATGCCACCTGCACCAACGCCCTGAACAAGGAAGCCATGAACAAGGCACTGGAGTACTACCACGGCGAAAAGTCGGACGGCTACACCCACTTTGACGGCCATACCGAGATCTACGCCACCTACACCCACACCAAAAAGTACACCATGATGCTGGCTCATCACGACCTGCGCGTGGTGCACGTTTCCACCCACGTTTCCCTGCGGGAAGCCTGCGACCGGGTCAAGAAGGATCGCGTGCTGGAGGTCATCGAGATCGCCAACAAGGCCTGCAAGGATATGGGCATCGAGAACCCCCGCATCGCTGTGGCAGGTCTGAACCCCCACTGCGGTGAGAACGGCCTGTTCGGCCGGGAGGAGATCGAGGAGATCACCCCCGCCATTGAGGCTGCCAAGGCCGAGGGCATCACCGGTGTCGTGGGTCCCTGCCCGCCGGACAGCGTGTTCTCGCAGGCCATCGGCGGCTGGTACGACATCGTGGTGTGTATGTACCACGATCAGGGTCACATCCCGCTCAAGACCGTGGGCTTTGTCTACGACCGCGAAAAGCAGGAGTGGAAGGCCGTGGAGGGCGTCAACGTCACGCTGGGTCTGCCCATCATCCGCGCCAGCGTGGATCACGGCACCGACTTCTACCACGCCGGTAAGGGCAACGGCAACGAGCTGAGCCTTGTCAATGCCATCAAGTATGCGGTCAAAATGACCGGCCGCGCCAACTAAGTTATCCCCATCCCAACCAATTCTTCATTTTCTTCCAGAGAGAGCCGCTGCACCCCGTACGGTGCGGCGGCTTTTTCTGGTTTCACCCTGTTTCAAAAAGCAACAAATCAGCCGAAACTAACCGCAATATGTTTCAAAAAGCGACACATTGCGGCAAAAGAATTGAACAAATTCTGAATATGTTTCAAAAAAGAACACAACAAGCCAAAAAATGATTGTGACGCACAGCGGAAAACTATATACTTTTAATCAAGAAAGCCGCATCGGAATTGTGCAAAGGGTCGGGCTCTTGCGCAACAGGTACTGCGGACACAAAAAAGGAGGACACGTTCTATGACACTTCCCATGATCATTGCTCTGGCAGTGACTGTTCTCATGATCATCCTGATCATGGTGGATAAACTGCCCTTCGGTGCACCCCCGCTGCTGGCGCTGCTGCTGCTGGTGGTGTTCGGCGTTACCGACATCAAGACCGCCTTCGGTGGCTTCGCAAACCCCACCATCGTCATGCTGGCATCCTTCATGGCCATCATTGCGGCCCTGCAAAAGACCAGCTTCATCGTCAAGTTCAAGCAGACCATGTTCAACATGGCCAGCAAGGGCGGCTTTAAGGCCTACGTCCTGCTGATCCTCATCGTTATGCTGGGCTGCAGCCTGTTCGGTACCGGTTCCACCGCCTACTATGTGCTGGTCATCGGCCTGCTGTCCACTCTGCCCTACTCCAAGCAGCTGCCCCCGTCCAGGGTTCTGATGCCTGCGGGCTTTGCAGCAAACCATCCGCTGCTGCCCTTCAACACCGCTCTGCAGTACGGCATCGTGATCGCCGTTCTGGAAAGCGCAGGCGTTGCGGCAAACGTCAATCTGGTCAAGTTCTCTCTGGTCAACCTGTGCCTGTCCATCGGCTTCCTGGTGTGGTGCATCCTGGCCTACAAGATCCTGCCCGACCACCCCATTGCCGAGGCCAAGGAAGAGGCTCTCCACGCCGGTGAGCAGAAGGTCGCTCTGACCAAGAATCAGGAGCTCATCACCTACTTCAGCTTTGTGCTCGCCGTTGTGGGCATGATCCTGCAGAGCAAGATCGGTGACGCAGGCTACGCCATCACCGGTCTGGCCGTGGGCATCATCCTGATCTCCGGCGTCATGGACTTCAACGAGATCCGCAACTCCATCAGCGCACCCATCATCCTGATGTCCGCAGGCGTCATCGGCATCGCCGATGCTCTGGGCAACACCGGCCTGACCAGTCTGGTCGGCGAGACCGTTGCCAAGATGCTGGGCACCAACGTCAACCCCTTCGTGCTGATCTTCGCCTTCTGCATCCTGACCAGTGTGCTGGCCACCCTGACCGGTTCCACCATCGGCACCGTGTACGTCTTTGCTCCCATGGCCATTGCCACCTGCGTCAATCTGGGTCTGGACCCCACCGCAGCCGCTGCCGCTATCGTGGTCTCCGGCTGGTGCGGACACTTCCTGCCCATTGACGGTATGCCCGCCATGATCATGGGTGCCGGCGACTACAAGATTACCGAGTTCTGGAAGTTCACCATTCCGCAGTACTTCATCCGTCTGCTGGCGCTGACGGTGGGCGCTGTGCTGATCTTCCCCATGAAGTAACAGGAGAAACACCAAATGAAAAATACGTTTGAGCTGGAGCATGTCGGCATCAACACCGACAACGCAGGCGAGGCCGAGCAACTGGCGCTGCTGCTGTGCAAGCTGTTCAACTTGGAGCCCCGCCACGGACAGAAGTCCGAGTTTGCCGGCAACTATTTCGAGTGCATGAAGAGCCCCTTTCTGGGCAAGAACGGCCACATCGCAATGCGCACCCCCGACCTGAAGGCTGCGATGGAGGAGCTGGAGGAAAATGGCTTTAGCTTCCGCATGGAGACTGCTGCCTATTTTGAGGACGGCCGTATCAAGAACGTATATCTTGACGGCGAGTACGGCGGCTTTGCCATCCACATCATGCAGAAATAACGCCAACTGACCGATCTTGTGCAGAACCGGGGATGGAGCGATCTGTTCCCGGTTCTGCAGGTTCATGCCCCGCGAAAATTCAGAGGAGAAAAATTATGCTGGTTCCTGTATTGTTATTTATCGTCGGTCTGCTGTTCCTGATCAAGGGCGGCGACTGGTTCGTGGACGGTGCTTCGGCACTGGCACGGCGGTTCCACCTGCCGGAGCTGCTCATCGGTGCAACGGTGGTGTCCATCGGCACCACCCTGCCGGAGGTCATGGTATCCACCATGTCCGCTGTCTCCGGCCATGGTGAGATCGCCTACGGCAACGCCATCGGCTCGGTCATCTGCAACTCTGCCCTGATCGCCGCCATCACCATCGCCGTCCGTCCGGGCAAGGTAGACCCCAAGACCCTGCGGGTGCCGGTAGCCTTCTTCTTTGCCGCAGCCGCCATCTACTGCGTGGCTGCCTACGCCATGGGCGAGTTCACCCGCCCGCTGGGCTTTGTGATGCTGGCCATGTTTGTGGCCTACATGGTGGCAAACGTATTGCAGATGAAAAAAGCCCCTGCCGCCGCCGAAGCGGAGGCCGAGGCCGAAAATGCCGGGGAAGAGATGTCCCTTACCAAAACGCTGGTGCTGCTGGTGCTGGGCGCTGTGCTGATCGCACTGGGCGCAAACCTGCTGGTGGATAACGGCACCCTCATCGCGCAGGCACTGGGCGTGCCGGAGTCGGTCATTGCGCTGACCTTTGTGGCGCTTGGCACCTCTCTGCCGGAGCTGGTCACCGCCATCACCTCGCTGGTCAAGGGCTGCAGTGATTTGTCCCTTGGCAACATCGTGGGCGCAAACGTGTTCAATCTGGTGCTGGTCAGCGGCGTGTCCGTCACGCTGGCACCCTTCACCGTGCCGCAGAGTTCCACCCTGTTCGGCATCAATTCCAGCCTTGTACTGGAGATCCCGGTCATGCTGGCTGTCATGATGATCATGACCCTTCCCGCGCTGAAGCGCGGCAGGCTGTCCCGTGCACAGGGCATTATTCTGCTGTGCATCTATGCTGCCTTCTGCGCCATCCAGTTTACCATGTGATATTCCCGGAGATACTTCCTTGCCCCCGGCCTGCTCTGTCAGGCCGGGGGCTTTGGTTATTGCACCCTGCGGCGCGGCTTCCGCTTTACGGCTGGGTGAGCACCTCCGGGTCACCGGGCTTATAGATATGAGTCTTGGCCAGACGGCGCATGGTGTCCTCGTGGTTGCGGCTGGCGTAGGCGGTGTACAGGATATCCATTACGTTCAGCTGGGAAAGGCGGGAGGACATGGCGCCGTTGCGGAACAGGCTCTCGTTGGCGGCCACATACAGCACATGGTCGGCCAGCTGTGCCACCTCGGAGGGGTAGTAGCGGGTCACCGCGATGACCGGTGCGCCGCCCGCCTTCATCTCCTTGATGCACTGGATCATCTCCATGGTCTGCCCGGAGTAGGAGAACACGATGCCCACATCCTGCGCAGTGGCGTTGCGTGCCTGCAAAAGCTGCGAGTGGGAGTCCTCGTTGACCACGCAGGGCTTGTCCAGCCGCAGGAATTTCAGGTAGGTGTCCTTTGCCACGCACAGCGAGGAACCGATGCCGAACAACAGTACCGTGCGGGCGTTGGCGATCAGCTCCACGCACTGCTCCAGCTCGTCCAGCAAAAGCAGCCGCTGGGTGTCCAGCAGGCTCTGGATGTTCTTGTGGGTCACCTTGTCCACGATCTCCTGCAGGCTGTCCTGCGGGGTGATGTCCTTTTCCCGGTGGCTGCCGTTCTCGCCAAGGGTGGCAAGCTCCAGCGTCAGGGCGTGGCGCAGTTCTTTGTAGCCCTGAAAGCCGATCACCCGGCAGATGCGCACCACGCTGGAAGGGGAGGAGAAGGAGCGCCGCGCCAGATCCCGGATGGTAAGGGTGGTGGTCTCGTCCGGGTTTTCCAGAATGAACTGCGCGATCTGCCGCTCGGTGCTGCTGAGGGAGGGCTGCACCTCCCGCAGGCGTAAAAGAACGTTCTGCATATAGATACCTCTGTTGTATTTCAGGATGGATTGAACAAGCTGCACAAAAAAGTCGTACTTGTAAGCAAAAATTTCAAAAATAATGCTTGCATAAAACATTGTACCACAAAATAGTCTTTTTGTGGACATTTTGTTTGAAAAAGTTTATACTTTAGTCACAATCACGCCGCAAGGGGTGCGGCGGAAACTGGAGGTGCAGGATATGGGTTTGAATCTGAGTGGGATGACCACCGAGACCCGCAACCCGCGCACGATGCAGCTGGACCAGATGTCCCCGCTGGAGATCGTGACTGTCATGAACGAGGAGGACGCCCGGGTACCGCTGGCCATTGCCAAGTGCCTGCCGCAGATCGCGCAGGCGGTGACATGGGCGGCAGAATCCTTTGAAAAAGGCGGACGGCTGTTCTATATGGGCGCTGGTACCTCCGGCCGCTTGGGCGTGCTGGATGCCGCTGAGTGCCCGCCCACCTTTGGTGTGCCGAAGGAGATGGTGGTTGGGCTCATCGCCGGCGGCGAAAAAGCCTTTATCGAGGCCGTGGAGGGCGCAGAGGACAGCCGGGAGCTGGCTGTTGAAGATCTGAAAGCCCACGGCCTGACCGCAGACGATTTTGTGGTGGGCATTGCCGCTTCCGGCCGCACGCCCTATGTGCTGGGCGGTCTGGACTACGCCAAGAGCGTGGGCTGCCACACTGCCGCCATTGCCTGCAATATCGGCAGCGCCATCGGCAAGGCCGCAGAGCTTGCCATTGAGGTGAACTGCGGCCCCGAGGTACTGACCGGTTCCACCCGGCTCAAGTCCGGCACAGCACAGAAGCTGATCCTGAACATGATCTCCACCGGCTCTATGGTGTGCACTGGCAAGGCCTACCAGAACCTGATGGTGGACGTGCAGCAGACCAACGAAAAGCTGCACACCCGCGCCGAGAACATCGTCATCGATGCCACCGGCGTGGAGCGGGAAAAAGCCCGCGCCGCCATTGATGCAGCAGGCGGCAGCGTAAAGACTGCCATCACCATGCTGCTGGCAGACTGCGATGCCGCAGAAGCCGCCCGGCGGCTGGAAAAGGCCCGCGGCCATGTGCGGGAGGCCATCCGGCTGGAAGTGCTGTAAGATATCTCTAAGTTCCTTAGCGGCACAGGCCGCATCGGATATACACCTGTTTTAAAGGAGGACCCACTTATGACGAATGAAGAACTGGTCCGCGCGGCGCTGGAGAAGGTCGGCGGAAAGAGCAACGTTCTCACCGCAACCAACTGCATGACCCGCCTGCGGGTGCGCGTTAAAGATGACGCCAAGATCGACGACGAGGGCCTGAAGGCCATCGAGGGCGTGATGGGCATCGTGCATGACCGTACCGGCTATGTGGAGATCGTGGTCGGCCCCGGCAAGTGCCGCAAGTGCGCAGATATCTGCCGCGACATGGGCATCCCGGCGGACGCCGCCGCTTCCACCGCCAACGACTGGCAGACCAACAAGGCCGCAGTCAAGGCCGGGCAGAAGCAGAGCAAGGTCAAGGAGCTGTTCAAGACCTTCGGCGATATCTTTATCCCCCTGATCCCGGGCGTTGTGGCTTCCGGTCTGTGCGCCGGCATCAACTCCCTGATCGGTCAGGTGGTGCCGAACTACGCCGACATCCCCGCACTGGCCCTTATCAGCACCCTGCTGGGTCTGATGAATACCTGCTTCCTGGGCTACCTGACCGCATGGGTCGGCTACCGCGCAGCCGAAAAGTTCGGCGGCACCCCCATTCTGGGCGGTATGCTGGGCATGATCACCGGTCTGGACGGCATCAACAAGATCTCTTCCATTCTGGGTCTGTTCAACGAGGCTGTGCCGCTGGATTCCATCCTGCGTGCAGGCCGCGGCGGCGTGCTGGCCGTTGTGCTGGGCGCATGGTGCCTTGTCAAGATCGAGCGCTGGGTGCGCAAGTGGATGCCCGAATCTCTGGACATCGTGTTCACCCCGCTGATCACCATGATCCTGTGCCTCGTGCCCTATATCCTGATCATCATGCCCGCTACCGGCTATGTTTCCACCGCGCTGTGCTGGGTGGTTGAAAAGCTGTGCATGAGCGATATCCTGATCGTGCGCATCATTGCCGGTTATATTTCCACCGCTCTGTTCCTGCCCATGGTCGCTATGGGTATGCACCATGGTCTGGTTGCTCTGTACTCCGTGCAGCTGGAGAGCTTTGGCTACGTTACCCTGTACCCCGCGCTGGCTATGGCCGGTGCAGGTCAGGTGGGCGCTGCTGTCGCTATCTACTTCAAGGCTAAGAAGTGCGGCAACACCCGTCTGAAGAACGTTATCACCGGCGCACTGCCCGCAGGTCTGCTGGGCATTGGCGAGCCGCTGATCTACGGCGTCACCCTGCCCATGGGCAAGCCCTTCATCAGCGCCGGTCTGGGCGCTGGTTTCGGCGGTGCCTTCGTTATGGCCATGCAGGTGGCTGCTACCGCTTGGGGCCCCTCCGGCCTGCTGGCTCTGTTCGTCATGACCGCCGGCCCTCACGGTGTGGCTGCTTCCGTTGGCTGCTACGCAGTGGGTCTGGTCATCTGCTACATCATGGGCTTTATCGTGACCAACGCAATGGTCTCTGTTGAGGACGTTGCCAATGCTTAAAACACTCGGACGGTCAGTGTATCTGACGCAGTTTGAGGAACAGCGTGCGTCGCTTTCCGCTTTTGCGGCAGGCGGCGCGCCTGTTTTTATCTCACTGCATATCAGCGAAGAATTTGATGCCGCTTACTGCGCCCGCGTGCAGGAAATGTGCGATTTTCTCTCCGCGCAGGGCTGGCGCATTCTGGCAGATGTGTCGGAAAAGACCATCCGGCAGTTCGGCTGCGCCGACCTGACCGCGCTGGCAAAGCGGCTGCACCTGTGGGGTCTGCGGCTGGACTACGGCTTCTCGGTGGAGCAGATGTGCGCCCTTGCGCAGCAGCTGCCCGTAGCTGTCAACGCTTCCACCACCACCCCGGAGGTGGCGCGGCAGCTGGCGGCGGGCGGCGGCACGGTCATCGCCATGCACAACTTCTACCCCCGCCCGGAGACCGGTCTTGACCCGGAATTTCTGCGCGAGAGCACCGCAGCTTTGCAGGCAGAGGGCTTGCAGGTGTACGGCTTTATCCCCGGCGACGCCCTGCTGCGCGGGCCGCTGTACAAGGGTCTGCCCACGCTGGAAGCCCACCGCACCGCCGCCCCCTCGGCGGCCTTTGCGGACTTAGCGCTGAACTACGGGCTGGACGGCATTTTTGCGGGCGACCCGGAGGTCAGCACCCGAGAGCAGGAGTACATCCGTCACTTCTGCGCCACCGGTGAGCTCTGCCTGCCGGTCGCCCTGCGCCCCGGCTACGAGACCCTGTACGACCGCACCTTTACCTGCCGACCGGACTCGCCCAAAACGCTTGTACGGTATCAGGAATCCCGGCTCTACTCCTGCTTTGGCAGCACCGTGCAGCCGGACAACTGTGTGGAACGCCGCCGCCGCTGCGTGACCATGGATAACATCGGCTACGGGCGCTACTCCGGCGAGATCCAGCTTGTGCGCGCTGACTTACCCGCAGACGAAAAGGTGAATGTCATCGGTGAAGTGCCCGCAGAATACGACCTGCTGCTGGACTGCATTAAGCGCGGAAAGACCTTCCGTATGGTAAAAACATCATAAAAACAAGCACCGGAGCGTCCGCGGACGCTCCGGTGCTTGTTTTTGTTTATTTATTGATTCTTTCTTGGATACACAAAGGCGTCGCGGCGGTACACTGCCACGAGATACGCCGCCATGAAGCACCAGATGATGGGCTCGCACAGGATGACGGCGTTGTAGGCGTAGCGCGGGATGAACACCAGCACAAAGATCACCTTGCCTACCAGCTCGATGACGCTGGAAAACAGCGGCAGCACCTTCTGCCCAAGGCTCTGCAGGGCGTACCGGGTGCACAGCAGCACCCCCAGCACCGCGTAGAACGGCGCGTTCCACATCAGATACCGTGCGCCGTTTTCCAGCACGAGGGGCGCGGAGGAACCGGAGATCAGCTGCACCAGCTGCCGGGCAAAAAGCTGCATCAGCACCACCTCTGCCGCCATGATGACCACCGAGCACAGGTACATGGTGCGCATTCCCTTACGCACCCGCTCCGGCTGGGCTGCACCCCGGTTCTGGGAGACAAAGGTGGAGCCGGCGTTTGCCATGGAGATCAGCGGCATACTGGTAAAGGAGAACAGCTTGCGCGCGGCGGTGTGCCCCGCAATGGTCAGCGTGCCCAGCCCGTTGATGCCGTATTGCAGCACCACCGAACCCGCCGACACGATGCTGCTCATCAGCCCCATGGAGATGCTCTGACTGAACAGCTCCCAGTACAAATGCTGTCCCACCGCCCAGTGCTTGCGGGCGGGCAGCAGCAGCGGTACGCGGCGCATCACATACAGAATGCACAGCACTACCGAGATGCCCTGCGCAATGACGGTAGCCACCGCCGCACCCTGCACGCCCATGCCAAGCCCGGCAATGAACCACAGGTCCAGCGCCACGTTCAGCCCCGAGCTGATAAGCAAAAACACCAGCGGCATCACGCTGTTGCCGATGGCGCGCAGCAGCCCGGCGCACAGGTTATAAAGGAACATCACCAGCACGCCCAAGTCGATGACGATGATATACCGGTAGGCGTCCTCTAAAATTTCGGCGGGGGTGTCCAGCAGCTGCAAAAGCGGCCGCAGGCCGAAAAAGCCCGCCGTGGTAATGACAAAGCTTGCGCAAAGCCCGATGACCAGCGAACCGGCCACCGTCCTTTTGAGCAGATCCTCGTCCTGCGCCCCGTAGGAGCGTGCAGCCACGATGGAAAGCCCGTTGCCGATGCCGATGCCAAAGCCCACCAGCAGCTCGTAGATGGACCCGCAGGAGCCGATGGCGGCCAGTGCGGTATCGCCCAGCACGTTGCCCACGATCATGGTATCCACGGTATTATACAGCTGCTGGAATAAATTGGACACCAGAATGGGCAGCATGAACAGAAAAAGGTTCTTGAAAATAGGCCCGTGCAGCAGGTCTGCATTCCGGTTAAAGAGGTTTGTTTTCAGGGGTCGCGTCTGGGTCATAGGGTTCCTTTCTTCGCGCAAAAAGGAGGCCGTTGCACATTTTTGTGTGCAGTGGCCTCTTTTGCGGTAAAACGATTTAAAAAAATTTTATTTGTGTAGTTATGAAACACCGTAGGTGTTTCGCAACTACTTTTTTATAACTCCTGCTGCTCAAACCCGTTGACGGTCAGCACGGTCAGGGCGGTAAAGCCGGCGGCCTTGATGGCGGCGGCGGCTTCGTCAAAGCCGAAGGTCAGCGCGGCGGTGTCGTGGGCGTCGGCGGTGATGATCACCCTGCCGCCCAGCTTGTTCCACTCGCCCAGCAGCCATGCGCCGGGGTAGAAGTCCTTGCGGTAGCCCCGGTATACGCCGCCGGTGTTCACTTCCAGAATGCAGTCGTTCTCCCGGGCGGCTTGCAGCGCCTTGAGCGCCGCTGCCTTGTAGCGGGGGGATTCCTCGTCAAAAAAGCTGCCGTCCGCGTTCAGCTTTTTGACAAGGTCGATATGTCCCAGAATGTCCGGCTTTTTGGCGGCGATCTTCTCCACCTCGGCAAAATAGGCTTCTACCGCTGCCAGCGGGTCGCCGTCAAAATCGTTGTTGATGCAGTCCCGCAGATCCTCGGGGCGGAAATCGATCTCGTAGTATTTGCCGGTATTTTTGCCGTACAGATGGTGCGCGCTGCCGATCCAGTAATCAAAGCCCTTGGGCGTGCCCTCGCTCAGCAGGTCCCACTCGATGCCGCACAGGATGTCCACCTTGCCCCGGTACTCGTTTTTCAGTTTGGCGATGGTGGCGCGGTACTGCGCGGTGCGGCCGGGGGTCATGCAGTATTCGCGGTCGGGCGTTGTGTAGCTGTGGCCGCTGAAACCAAGGGTGGTCAGCCCCTGCGCACAGGCGGCACCCGCCATCTCCTGCAGGGTGTTCTTGCCGTCACACAGGGTAGAGTGGCAATGTACGCTGGATTTTCTGTAATCTGCCATAGGCTTCTCACTGCATCCTTTCCTGCTTGACCTTGTGGTCGATGACATGGCGCTTTTCCAGCTCCCGGGTCACATCCTCTACGGTGATGCCCGCGCTGACCATCAGCACCAGTACATGATAGGCAAGGTCGCTGATCTCGTAGACCGTCTCGGCCTTGTCCTCTTTTTCGCCCGCAATGATGACCTCGGTGCACTCTTCGCCCACCTTTTTCAGGATCTTCTCCTTGCCCTTTTCAAACAGGTAGGTGGTGTAGCTGCCCTCCATGGGGGTATCCTTGCGGCCCTTGATGAGGTTATACAGCCCCTGCCAGCTGAACTGCTTCAGCTCCGGGGAGACATACACTTCGTTGAAAAAGCAGCTCTCTGCCCCGGTGTGGCAGGCGGGGCCGTCCTTCACGACCTCTACCACCAGTGCGTCGGCATCGCAGTCGGCGGTAATGGACACCACCCGCTGCACATTGCCGCTGGTCTCGCCCTTGCGCCAGATCTCCTGACGGCTGCGGCTCCAGAATACGGTGCGCCCCTCGGCAATGGTCAGCGCCAGCGTTTCGGCGTTCATGTAGGCAAGGGTGAGCACCTGCTTTGTGTAGTGATCCTGCACGATGGCGGGGATCAGGCCTTTTTCATCAAATTTCAGTTCCATGACGGTTCTCCCTCCCCGGATGGGGATACTGTGTATTTTATCGTATTCAAGATAAAAATGCAAGGTGTTTTTGTGTTTTTTACAGCCGCATCTCCACGCTGTTTGCGTTCAGGTATTCCTTCAGCTCCCGGATACCCAGCAGCTTCTGGTGGAAGATGCCTGCCGCCAGCCCGGCGTCGATGCCCTTGTGGTGGAACAGCTCCAGAAAATCCTCTTTTTTGCCCGCGCCGCCGCTGGCAATGATGGGGATATTCACCCGGGCGGCCAATGCGTCCAGCATTTCAAGGTCGAAGCCGTTGCGCACGCCGTCGGTGTCGATGCTGTTCAGGCATATTTCGCCCGCGCCGTGGGCAGCGCACCAGCTGATCCAGTCCAGCGCATCCCGGCCGGTATCCTCACGCCCGCCCTTGGCGAACACCCGGAACTGTCCGTTCACACGCTTCACATCTGCGGAAAGCACCACGCACTGGTCGCCGTAGCGCTGCGCGGCGGCGGGGATAAGCCCGGGGTCTTTCAGCGCGCCGGAGTTGACGCTTACCTTATCCGCGCCGCATTTCAGCACCCGGTCAAAATCCTCCAGCGTGTTGATGCCGCCGCCCACGGTCAGGGGGATAAAAATTTCCCCCGCCACCCGGGTCAGAATATCGGTAAAGAGGGCGCGTCCCTCAAAGCTGGCGGTGATATCGTAAAACACCAGCTCGTCCGCCCCGGCGGCGTTGTACAGCCGTGCCATCTCCACCGGGTCGGCCACGTCCTTGATGCCCTCAAAGTTCGTGCCCTTGACCACCCGGCCGTCGCGCACGTCCAGACAGGGGATGATGCGTTTGGTTATCATAAAGCTTTCCCTTTCTCAGTCCTGCACTAGCTGCACGCAGCGGGCAAGGTCCAGCGCGCCGGTGTACAGGCTTTTGCCCAGAATCGCCGCTGCCGTGCCCATCTGCTGCAATTCCAGCAGCTCTGCCTCGGAGGAGATGCCGCCGCTGGCGGTAAAGGCCACCCCGGGCACTTCCGCCGCCAGCTGGCGGTAAAGGCTCAGGTTTGTGCCCTGCATCGCGCCGTCACAGGCAATGTCGGTGTAGATGATGGCGGTGCAGCCGGCCTCTGCCAGCCGCTTGCAGAAAGCCACGCCCGGCTCGGCGCTGACCTCCTTCCAGCCGTGGATGGCAACATAGCCGTCCTTGGCGTCCACGCCCACGGCAATTTTATCGCCGTACTTTTGCAGCATCCGGGCGGTAAAGGCAAAATCCGTCACCGCCACGCTGCCCAGAATGCAGCGCCCCACCCCGAGGGAAAGGTATTTTTCAATGCGCTCCTCGGTGCGGATGCCGCCGCCTACCTCGATGTACAAACCGCCCTGCTTTGCCAGCGCGGCAATGGTATCGTAGTTGGAAAGGGTGCCGTCCTTGGCACCGTCCAAGTCCACCACATGAAGATTTTTTGCCCCGGCGGCCACAAAGCTGCGTGCCTGTGCGCAGGGATCCTGCCCGTAAACGGTCATGCGGTCGTAGTCGCCCTGTGTCAGGCGCACCACCTGCCCGCCGCGCAGGTCAATGGCTGGAAATAGCTGCATACATTATGACCCCTCTCGTGAAAATGCGTTTGGAGCGGCCCGCAGGCCGCGACAAACGCGAAATTAAAAATAATTTTTCCGCTAAATATGCCCAGAGCGCAAGCGGAGGGCATTTAAAATCGTTTTACTCGGTGACTGAGAGGGCGAGCCCGCTCACAATTCGCTGAACGCCTTCAGAATTCTGAGCCCGGTGTCGCCGCTCTTTTCCGGGTGGAACTGGGTGCCGTACACCCGCCCCGCCCGCACCGCGCCGGTGACCGGGATGGAATAATCGCTGACGGCAAGGGTGCTTTCGGCGCAGTTTTTGCCGTAGTAGCTGTGGACGTAGTACACATACTCGCCCTCGCGGATGTAGTGGAACAGGGGGTCGTCCTTTACGATGTGCAAGGCATTCCAGCCCATCTGCGGTACTTTCAGACTTTTGTCCGCGAGGTCGGGCCCCAGCGGGCAGACCTCGCCTTTGATAAAGCCCAGCCCGGCGTGCTGGCCGTATTCGTAGCTTTTTTCAAACAGCAGCTGCATCCCAAGGCAGATGCCCAGCAGTGGCTTCTCTTCCGCCTGCTCTTTCAGCACCGGCACAAGGCCGGTGGCGGTAAGCTTTGCCATGGCATCCCCGAATGCGCCCACCCCCGGCAGGATAAGCCGGTCGGCGGCGCGGAGGACATCGGCATCGGCGGTGACCACCGCCTGCAGCCCCAGCTGCTGCAAGCTGGAACGCAGGCTGAACAGGTTGCCCACGCCGTAATCAAGAATGGCGATCATACCAGCAGTCCTTTCGTGGAGGGGATCTCGTCCCGGTGTGCCGCGTCGATGCGCACGGCTTCGGCCAGCGCGTGGCCCGCGCCCTTGAAGCAGGCTTCCAGAATGTGGTGGGTGTTCTCGCCCGCAAACTGTACAAAGTGGACGGTGGCGGGCACGCTGCGGGCAAAGCCGTACCAGAACTCCTTGGCACACTCCACGTCAAAATCGCCCACCTTTTCGGTCTGACAGCGGATGTCCCAGTTCAGGGTGCAGCGCCCGGAAAAATCCACCGCGCACAGCACCAGCGCCTCGTCCATGGGCAGGTAAAAGCTGCCGTAGCGGCAGATGCCGCGCATCTCGCCCAGCGCCCGGGCAAAGGCCTGTCCCAGCGCAATGCCTACGTCCTCGGTGGTGTGGTGGTAGTCCACCTGCACATCGCCGTGGCAGGTGAGCACTAGATCAAACCGTCCGTGCCGGGCAAACAGCTCCAGCATGTGGTTCAGAAAGCCGCACCCGGTGTCGATCTCGTAGCGGCCGGTGCCGTCCAGATCAAGGGTCAGCTCGATCTGGGTCTCGTTGGTGTTGCGTTCCAGCGTTACCATGCGCTCTGCCATTGTCACACCTCCAGTATTTTGTCCACAGCGTCCATCAGTGCCTGCATCTGCTCCGGCGTGCCGATGGTGATGCGCAGCCAGTTTTCAATGCGCGGTGCATCAAAATGCCGCACCAGAATGCCGTTTTCCTTTAACTTTTTGTATAGCGCACCGCCATTTATCCGCTCTGTGCTGGCAAATACAAAGTTTGTGCGGCTGTCCAGCACGGTAAAGCCCCGGTCAGTCAGCTGCTGCATCGTCCATGCGCGGGTGTCCATAATGGCGGCGCGGGTCTTTTCAAAGTAGGCAGTATCTTCCAGCGCAGCCTGCCCGGCCTTCAAAGTCAGGCGGTTGATGTTGTAGGGGTTCAGGCTGAACTTGACCCGGTTCAAATCGGCGATCAGCGCCGCGTTGCCCATGGCAAGCCCAAGCCGCGCACCCGCCAGCTGCCGGGATTTCGAGAAGGTCTGCACCACCAGCAGGTTTTCGTATTGGTCGATAAGCGGCACACAGCTCTCGCCGCCAAAGTCTACATAGGCTTCGTCCACAATGACCACGCTGTCCGGGTTCGATCGCAAAATGCCCTCGATGGCATCCCGGGGCAGGCACAGCCCGGTGGGGGCGTTGGGGTTTGCAATGACGATGGTCTCGTGCAGGCCGTGGTAATCGGCGGGGTCAAGGGTGAAGTCCTCTTTTAAGGGGATGATGTGGGTGGGGATGTGCAGCAAACCGCACCACACGCCGTAGCAGCCGTAGGTGATGTCCGCAAAGGCCAGCGGGTGGCTCTCGTCACAGAAAGCCCGCAGCGCAAAGAACAGGTTCTCGTCGCTGCCGTTGCCGGGCATGACCTGGGAAGGCTGCAAGCCGAAATGCGCCGCCGCCGTGCGCAGCAGCTGGGCACAGGCGGGGTCGGAGTAAAGGCGCAGCTTTTCCACCTCGGCTTCGCTTACGGCTGCCACCACCCGGGGCGACGGCAGATAGGGGCTTTCGTTGGTATTCAGTTTGATGTACTGCTGATCCTGCGGCTGCTCCCCGGGCGTGTAGGGGGTGACAGCGGACAGGGCAGGGGAAAGAAAACGGCTCATAATGGTTTCCTCTTACTTCTCATACCGGATGGTCACGCTGCGGGCGTGGGCGTGCAGACCCTCGCGCTCGGCAAAGTCTGCAATGCGGGGCGCAACGGCTTCCAGCGCGTCCCGGGTGTAGTAGATGAAGCTGGACTTCTTGACAAAATCGTCCACGCCCAGCGGGCTGGAAAAGCGTGCGGTGCCGCTGGTGGGCAGGGTGTGGTTGGGGCCCGCAAAGTAATCGCCCAGCGCTTCCGGCACGTTGCGGCCAAGGAAGATGCTGCCCGCGTTGCGGATCTCGTTCAGCACCCCGAAGGGGTCCTCCACGCAGACCTCCAAGTGCTCCGGTGCGATGATGTTGCAGGCCTCGATGGCCTTGTGCAGGTCGGTGCAGAGGATGATCTTGCCGTTGTCGTCCACGCTGGCACGGGCAATGGCGGCGCGGGGCAGCTGCGGGATCTGTACTTCCAGCTCCGCCTGTACCGCCTTGGCAAGGGCTTCGCTGTCGGTGACAAGCACCGGGCTTGCCAGCCTGTCGTGCTCGGCCTGACTTAACAGGTCTGCCGCCACCCACGCGGGATTGCAGCTGCCGTCTGCCAGCACCAGAATCTCGCTGGGGCCCGCGATCATATCAATGCCCACCTTGCCAAACACCTTGCGCTTGGCGGTGGCAACGTAGATGTTGCCGGGGCCAACGATCTTATCCACCGCCGGAATGCTCTGGGTGCCGTAAGCCAGCGCCGCCACGGCCTGTGCGCCGCCGGTCTTGAAAATTTTGGTCACTCCGGCGGTGGCGGCAGCGGCCAGAATGACCGGGTTCACCTTGCCGTCCTTCCCGGCGGGGGTGGTCATGACGATCTCGGACACCCCTGCCACCTTGGCGGGGATGACGTCCATGAGCACGGTGGAAGGGTACGCCGCCGTGCCGCCGGGCACATAGACACCGGCCTTTTCAATGGGAGTATATTTCTGCCCCAGTACAATGCCGGGGCGGTCGTTCATCACAAAATTCTTGTGCACCTGCTGGCGGTGGAACTGCTCGATGTTCTCCGCCGCCTGCCGCAGGGTCTCGAGGAAATAGGGGTCCATGCCTGCAAAGGCTTCATCGATCTCCGCCTGCGTCACCTGTAAATTTTCGATTGCTGCACCGTCAAATTTCAGGGCGTAGTCCTTCAGGGCGTCGTCGCCCCGGGCGCGCACGTCCGCAATGATGGCGTCCACCACGTCCTCCACGTTCTTCTCGGCGCGGATGTCCCGGTTCAGAATTTCCTCCGGTTTCAGCTCGTCAAAATTATACAGCTTGATCATTTCTCTTCCTCCTGCTTGTGCAAGGTGTCGCGCAGCTTTTCCAGCATGGTGTCCATCTGCCGGTGCTTGAACTGGTAGCTGGCCTTGTTGGCGATGAACCGCGCCGAGATGGGCATGAACTCGGTGACCACCTGCAAGCCGTTCTCCCGCAGGGTGGTGCCGGTCTCCACGATGTCCACAATGACATCCGAAAGCCCAAGGATGGGTGCCAGCTCAATGGAACCGTTCAGCTTGATGATATCGATATCCCGCCCCATGGAGGCGTAGTAGCGCTTTGCAATGTTGACGAACTTGGTGGCTACCCGCACCGGGCGGCTGGGGTCGTCCCGGTAGCCTGCCGGGGCGGCTACGCACATCCGGCAGCGGCCAAGACCGGTGTCCAGCAGCTCGTACACATCGGCGGCGGCCTCGGTCAGGATGTCCTTGCCCACGATGCCCACATCGGCAGCGCCGTGCTCCACATAGATGGCCACGTCGCTGGGCTTGACCAGAAAATACCGGATGCCCGCCGCCGGGTTCTCCACCACCAGCTTACGGGTGGCGTTGTAGTCCTCCGGGCAGCCGTAGCCAATGCCCGCCAGTAAGTTATACACCTTGTCGCCCAGCCGCCCCTTGGGCAGCGCCACGTTCAGCATCACCTTGCCGGTGTCCTGATGCTGCACCGGCGGCATCGCATTCAGCCGGTCCAGCTCGTCCAGATACACCGCAAAGCCGATGGCACCCGCCCCGGGGGTGAACTTTTGCAGCAATAAATCGTACCGTCCGCCCTTCAGCAGCGGGCGGGGCAGGGCTTTCAGGTAGCCCTGAAACACAAGGCCGTTGTAGTATTCCATCTCACCGGCTAAGGTCAGGTCTAATCGGATGCTGCCGCCCGCCTGTCCCAACGTGGGCGCTAGGGCGGTCAGTTCTGCCACGGCGGCAGTCATAGCAGGGTTGCGGCAGAGCGCCGCCGCCTTGGAAAGGGTGGCAGCGTAGCTGCCGGAAAGCTCCAGCACTCCGCACAAGGCGTCTGCCGCCGTTTCGGAAAGCCCCGCAGAAAGCGCGGCGGCGCGCAGCTCGTGGGCGTTTTTCTGCCGCAGCTTTTCCAGCAGCTGCGCCCGGGTGGCTTCCGGCACGCCCAGCGCATCGAACAGACCGAACAGGTAGCCCATGTGGCTGACTTCCAGCACCCACTCTGCGCCCAGCGCCGCCAGCGACTGCGCCGCCAGACATACCGCCTGCTGCACCTCGGCTTCGCCCACAGCACCCAGCAGTTCCAGACCCATCTGGGAGATCTCTTTAAAGGTGTGGCTTTCAGCGGAGGGGCGGTAGACGTTCTCGTGGTAGTAGTACCGCAGCGTCTCGCCCGGGGCGGGCTGCGCCGTCTTGGCGATGGACAGGGTCACGTCCGGCTTGAGCGCCAGCAGACGGCCGTCGAGGTCGGTAAAGGTGATGACCTGCTCCGACGACAGAAAGCTGCGGTTCTCCTGATACAGGCTGTACTCCTCGAACCGTCCCATGTGGTACTTGCGGCAGCCTGCCGTCTCGTACAGGCTGCGCAGCGCAAAGGAGGCGCGCTCCTTTGGCTGCAGATGCTCCAGACTGAACTCCATTTCGCTCCCTCGTTTCCTTTCCCTTGTTTCTTTCCCTGCACCGGCACAATTCCGGCGTCTCTATACACAAAAACATCCGGCGCGGCATCCTCCGCACCATAGAATGAAAGGCTTCTGTTTTTATTTTACTTTATCTAGGTAAAGTTGTAAAGCATGAAAGTGACGTCTTTTCCATTCTTATCCTACAATTTTTCAGTGCGTTTGTACAGGAAGGCGAAAATTTTTCAACCCATCAGCCCCTCTCGTGAAAATGGAGCACCGGAGTGTCCGCAGACGCTCCGGTGCTCCGAAATTATAAATATTCTTTCCGCTGACCATGCGCAGAGCAACGCGGAGCGCATTCCAAATCGTCCTCCCCCCGGCAGCCTTGTATTCCGTCACACAAAGGCGTATACTGGGCAAAAAAAGGAGGCGTTTGCCATGTGGTTCGTTTACGCGCTGGGGTCGGCGGTGTTTGCTGCCCTTACCTCGATTCTGGCAAAGATCGGCATCGAGGGGGTCAACTCCACCCTTGCCACCGCCATCCGCACGGCGGTGGTGCTGCTGATGAGCTGGGGCATGGTGTTCCTTACCGGCACCCAGACCGGCATTGCGGAGATCTCCCGCCGCAGCTGGCTGTTTCTGGTGCTGTCCGGCCTTGCCACCGGCGCAAGCTGGCTGTGCTACTACCACGCTTTGCAGGTGGGTGCAGCGTCCAAGGTAGTGCCCATTGATAAGCTCAGCGTGGTCATCACTCTTGCGCTGGCCTTTGTGGTGCTGCACGAGCCCTTTACCGCCAAAAGCCTGATTGGCTGTGCCCTCATCACCGCTGGCACACTGTTTATGGTGCTGTAACGATTGGGAATGCGCGCCGCGCTGCTCTGCGCATCAATAGCGGAATTTTATTTTTATATGTAAATCGGGAAAATCTGCGGATTTTCCCGATTTACTTTTTCACGGGGAGGGGGTGCAACGGTTGGCCGGCAGTTTTCCTCCACGACCCCTCCCGTGAAAATGGGGTTCAGAAACGCCCGCAGGCGTTTCTGAACCCCGAAATTTAAAATAATTTTTCCGCTGAATATGGCTAGAGCGTAGCGGAAGCCATTCTAAAACGTCCAACGCAAAACGGCTGCTGCACTTTTTGTGCAGCAGCCGTTTTATCGTTTTTAGTTCTCGCCTTTTTTCAGTATGTCCAGTTCCGGCATCAGCTCGTTGCTCACGATGGTAAGCATCTGTTCCAGCTTGGCGCATTCCTCGGGGGTAAAGCGCTGCCGGGCACGCTCCACTACGGTGTGCAGGTAAGAGTAGCTGATGTTGTAGTAGTCGATATACTTCTGGGTGGGGCGCAGATGGTACTCCCGCCGGTCGGTGGTGGACTGGATCTTTTCCACATAGCCCTTTTTCACCAGACTGCCGATCTTGTATGCCGCATTGGGGGTGGAGATCTGCATCATGCGGGAAAACTCCGCAATGGTGGGCTCGCCCATGGCCATGATGCCCTCCATGCAGAAGGACTCCACCGTGGTCAGGGTAGCCTCACGGGTGGCAAAACGCTGGAACACGTTCTGATAAAAATGCAGCTTGAATTTGGTGTAGACGTCCTGAAAAGCTTTTTCCAGCATGGGTCATGCGCCTCCAATGGTTCAACTTTTTTACTATACGTTCAGTATACCACGAAAATGCCCCGCTGCATAGCGGAATTTTTACACAGCATCCCCGGAAGTTTTTGCCCGGGTGCGGGCGCGGATGACGCTGAGCACCGCCAGTTCCAGCACGATGGCCACCACCAGCAGCACCAGCGAGGTGACAAGGCTTGCGCGGCTGCCCAGCACCGCCTGTGCAAGGCCGGTGATGATGTAGCACACCGCCGAGCAGGCCGCCGCCGTAATGGCGTAGGGCAGCTGGGTGGAAACGTGGTTCACATGGCTGCAATGCGCGCCCGCCGAGGCCATGATGGTGGTATCCGAGATGGGGGAGCAGTGGTCGCCGCACACCGCGCCGGACAGGCAGGCGGCAATGGACACCACCAGCATCTCGCCGTCCGGGAAGGCCTGACAGACGATGGGGATCAGGATGGAGAAGGTGCCCCAGGAAGTGCCGGTGGCAAAGGCAAGGAACACTGCCACAAGGAAGATGATGAACGGCAGCAGATACTGCAAAGCCGCCGCAGAGCTGCCCAGCAGGTTTGCCACATAATACTTTGCACCCAGCAGGCCGGTCATGCCGGACAGCGTCCATGCAAGGGACAAAATCAGCATGGGGCTGACCATGGCCTTGAAGCCCTCGGGGATGCAGGCAGCAAAGTCCTGAAAGGTCATCACGCTGCGCACCCGGTAAAATACAAAGGTGAACAGCAGGGCAATGCTGCTGCCCAGCACCAGACCCGCCGAGGCGTTGCAGTCCGCAAAGGCGGTGATGAAGTCTACGCCCTCAAAGAAGCCGCCGGTGTACACCATGCCGAAGATACAGGCGGCGATCAGCACCAGCACCGGCGCGATCAGGTCGATGACATGGCCGTTGGCATCATTACCATCGTCCACATCGTCGCCGTAGGGACGGTCGGCGGTGGTAAACAGGTCGCCGTTTTTGGCGTTGTCCTCGTTCAGCTTCATGGGGCCGAACTCCGCCCCGGTAAAGATGAGGAACAGGCTCATCACCACGGTCATGACGGCGTAATAGTTATAAGGAATGGTGCGCAGGAACATGGTGAAGCCGTTGATGCCGGAGCCCGCCGGGACGCTGGAGGTGACCGCAGCCGCCCAGCTGGACACCGGCGCAATGATGCAGATGGGCGCGGCGGTGGAATCGATCAGGTAGGCCAGCTTTGCGCGGGACACCTTCTGCCGGTCGGTCACCGGGCGCATCACCGAGCCCACGGTCAGGCAGTTGAAGTAGTCGTCCACAAAGATCATCACGCCCAGCATCAGGGTGGCAAACTGTGCGCCTGCCCGGCTGTGGATGTGGGTGGACGCCCAGCGGCCGAAGGCTGCTGAGCCGCCCGCCTTGTTCATCAGCGCCACCAGAATGCCCAGCATGACCAGAAAGGCCAGAATGCCCACGTTGCCGGAGTCCGACAGCTTGGTGATCATGCCGCCGTCCTCGTTGAAGAACAGGGTGTTCAGCGCCAGCTCAAGGTTGCCGTTGGCATACAGCAACGCGCCGGAGGCAATGCCCACCAGCAGCGAGGTGTACACCTCCTTGGTGTTCAGCGCCAGCACGATGGCAATGACCGGCGGCAGCAGGGAAAAGAAGGTGCTGTACACCGCACAGGTGTAGGTGGCGGGGTCGGCTACCTTGCCGGGGGTCACCGCCGTGCACCACAGCAGCAGGGCAAAGACGAACAACGCCCCCACCCAAGAAAGATTTTTGTTTTTCATAAGCTCCTCATATCAGGTGTCAGTTATTGTCTGCGGGGTTCGTCCGGCGTATCGGGGTGCAGGCTGCGGGGCAGACTACCCACAGAAATGCAAAGGGGGTGTGCACAGTGCCGGATTACAAGGCCATGTACTTTGAACTGTTCCGCGCCAGTGTGCAGGCTGTGCAGCTTTTGCAGGACGCGCAGACCCGCGCCGAGCAGCAGCTGCTGGCTGCAGACTTGCCGCCGCTGCGGCTGGACGAAACAGAACCGGACGATCCTTAGCCCTTTTTGGCCTCGGCCTTAGCGGCAAACTTTTCCTCAAAGATGATAAAGCGCTCGTGGGTGCCGCCGCCCACAGGGCCCTTCTCGTCTGCAAGCGTCACCTTAAAGGTCAGCTTGCGGCCTTCCACAGCCACCAGCTCACTGTGGCAGGTCACGGTCATGCCCACCGGAGTGGGTGCGGTGTGCTCCAGCTCCAGCTTGGTGCCCACGGTGCCGCTGCCCGCCTCCAGCGCAGGGGCAACGCTCTGCCAGCAGGTCTTTTCGGCCAGTGCCACCAGTGCAGGGGTGGCAAACACGTCCAGCGTGCCGCTGCCCATGGTCTTTGCGGTATTCTCTGCGCTCACGCGCACGCTCTGCTCGCCGCAGATCCCGGTTTCCAGCTTCATATACAGTTCCTCCTTATGCGTCCTATGGACGCAGTTGTGTTATTTGTGGTTACACACCTTTATAAGATATCACAAAACGCACCGGAATGCACTATTTTTTGCATATTTTTTCAGCGTCTCTTACAGAGGGCGGACGATTTAGAATGTGCTCCGCTATCGGGTTGCGGCACCCAGCATCCGCATCGTGCCTTGGGCGGCACTTGCGTCTTGCTGGCCGCTGCCCCAACAACTCCTCCCTGTTTCCGCCGCTGGCGGCGGTCGTCGTCGTTGCACTCTGCGCATCAATAGCGGAAAGAATATTTTAAATTTCGCGTTTGGAGCGACCGCGTTTGCGGAGCGTAGCGCAGCAATGAAAGCCCCAGTGGGGCTTTTAAGCGGCAGAGCGGTCTGCGTTAGCAGATGGAGGGGCTTTGCCCCGACAAGCTCTGCGGAGCGCTCCAAACGCATTTTCACGGGAGGGGTCGTAGCGGCAAACGGCATTTGCAGCGCCGCTTTCTGCGAAAGCGCGGCGCTGCGGGCGGGCGCTCGCTCCCCCATGGGGGAGCTGTCGCGTAGCGACTGAGGGGTTCTAAATCGGCGGAGCCGGAAAAAACGGTTAAAAGATCTTCACGCCGAACAGGCGTGAATCTTCAGTTTTTTCCGGTGGGAGCCCACTTCTTTAGGATTGTCAAGGGCGAGTAGCCCTTGGCCCGTTGCGGGGTGGGTGGAGTCCAGAGGTAGGGAGGGGGGAGTCGGAACACCCCTCCCTGCCTCTGGCCCAGCGGAGCGTCCCTGCACGCTGAAGGCAAGCAGTAACTTTCCCCGCAGAGCGTGGCGCGCATTCCAAATCGTTTTGCCTGTCCAACCCGCACCCAATTTGCAAATTAAATTTGCATCTTTTTTGCGTTTTACTGCGCTTTTCAGCAATTTTGCGGGGATGTAAAAAACTTTGCGGATTTTGCTTGACAGGGAGCCGTCTGCGTGCTATCATGAACACATGAGCAGATGCTCATATATCGAAACGAAGGGGGGGACAGCATGACCGGGCTAGAACAAGCCGCGCCGGAAAAGGAAACTCAGCCGGTGGAGATGCCGGACGATGAGGTGCTGTACGAACTGGCGGACCTGTTCCGCGTGTTCGGCGATTCCACCCGCATCAAAATTCTGTACGCCCTGCACGACAGCGAACTTTGCGTGCAGGGTATCGCGGACGCCGTGCAGCTGAGCCAGTCTGCCGTCAGCCACCAGCTGCGGGTGCTCAAGGACTCCAAGCTTGTGCGCTTCCGGCGGGAAGGCAAAACCGTTTTCTACGCACTGGACGATGACCATGTGCGCAGCATCCTCTCCATGGGGATGGACCATATCGAAGAATGACCGGGCACACGCCCGCAGAAAAGAAAGGCTGGTACTTATTATGAAAAAGACCTACAAGATCGAAGTGGACTGCGCCAACTGCGCCCAGAAGATGGAGGACGCCGCCAACACCGTTTCCGGTGTGGAAAAGGCGACCGTCAGCTTTATGACCCAGAAGATGAAGGTGGAGTTCGCCGAGGGTGCCGACCCCCACGCCACCATGGAGAACGTGCTGTCTGCCTGCAAGAAGGTAGAGGACGACTGCGAGATCTTTGATATCTGATGTACGGCAAAGCTCTCCCGGTCGGTACGGACTGGGGGAGTTTTTCTGTGGAAAAATCCGCCACTTTTCAACAATTTCCACCGGGTTTTCAACACGCTTTGCGGAAAAACCGAAAAAGAAGCGTGGAAAAGCGCTTTTTTACAGGAAAACTGTGTGGAAAACGCGGTTAAAACTGTGGAATACCCATTTTTTGCCGAAAAACCTGTGGAAAACCACCCGTTTTTCATCCGCTGCACCGCAAAACAAGGAGCGTTGCTTATGAACAAGAAACAAAAAAAGACCCTTGAGCGCATTCTGATCGCCGTGGCACTGGTCATCCTGCTCAAGCTTTTGCCCGCCTTGCCCATGCCGGTGGAGCTGGCGCTCTACTGCATCCCCTACCTTGTGGTGGGCTGGGATGTGCTGCGCAAGGCGCTGAAGGGCATCAAGAACCGCCAGCCCTTTGACGAGTGCTTCCTGATGGCAGTGGCCACCGTGGGCGCGTTTGCACTGGGCGATTATGTGGAGGGCTGCGCCGTTATCATCTTCTACCAGATCGGCGAGCTGTTCCAGAGCGTGGCCGTGGGCAAAAGCCGGCAGAGTATTTCCAGCTTAATGGACATCCGCCCGGACTACGCCAACATTGAGGGCGAGGACGGCAAGCTGGAGCAGGTGGACCCGGACGACGTGGAGATCGGCACCGTGATCGTGGTCCAGCCCGGCGAGCGCGTGCCCATCGACGGCGTGATCATGGAGGGCGCTTCTGCCCTGAACACCGCCGCCCTGACCGGCGAGAGCCTGCCCCGGGATGTGAACGCCGGGGATGAAGTCATCAGCGGCTGCGTGAACATGACCGGCCTGCTGAAGGTGCGCACCACCAAGGAATTTGGCGAGTCCACCGTCTCTAAAATTCTCGACCTTGTGGAAAATTCCAGCATGAAAAAAGCTCGGGCAGAAAACTTTATCACCCGCTTTGCCCGGGTGTACACCCCCGCTGTCTGCTACGGCGCACTGGCGCTGGCGCTTCTGCCGCCGGTGGTGCTGCTGCTCATGGGACAGCCTGCCCGCTTTGGCGACTGGGTCTACCGCGCCCTGACCTTCCTTGTCATTAGCTGCCCCTGTGCGCTGGTCATCTCCATCCCGCTGAGTTTCTTCGGCGGTATCGGCGGCGCTTCCGCCTGCGGCATCCTCATCAAGGGCTCTACCTATCTGGAAGAACTGGCCAACACCGGCGTTGTGGTGTTCGATAAGACCGGCACCCTGACGCAGGGCACCTTTAAGGTCACCGGCATCCACCCGGCCGAGGGCGTGACCGACGCCGCACTGGTGGAAGCCGCTGCGCTGGCGGAAAGTTGGTCGAAGCATCCCATCTCCCTGAGCATCAAGGCTGCCTACGGCAAGCCCATTGACGCCGCCCGGGTCACGGACGTGCAGGAGCTGGGCGGTCATGGCGTGACCGCGAAGGTGGACGGCAAGGCCGTTGCCGCCGGTAACGCCCGCCTGATGGAAAAGCTTGGCCTTGCCGTGCCCGCTGTGGAGGGCGTGGGCACCATCGTGCACGTTGCCGTGGAGGGCAGCTACGCGGGCTATCTGCTGATTTCGGACGTGGTAAAGCCCCACAGCGCCGATGCCATCCGCGCTTTGAAGGCCTCCGGTGTGCGCAAGACGGTCATGCTGACCGGCGACGCACAGCCGGTGGCACAGGCTGTGGCGCAGCAGCTGGGTCTGGACGAGTACCACGCCGGTCTTTTGCCCGGCGACAAGGTAGATCAGATCGAAAAGCTGCTTGCCGCAAAGCAGCCTAAAGAAAACCTTGCCTTTGTGGGTGACGGCATCAACGACGCACCGGTGCTGTCCCGCGCAGACGTGGGCATCGCCATGGGTGCGCTGGGTTCGGACGCCGCCATCGAGGCCGCAGACGTGGTGCTGATGGATGATGACCCCGCCAAAATCGCGCTGGCCATGCGCATCGCCCGCCGCACCCTGCGCATCGTGCACCAGAACATCGTGTTCGCGCTGGGCATCAAGGCGCTGTGCCTGCTGCTGGGCGCACTGGGCATTGCCGGAATGTGGGCAGCCATCTTTGCGGACGTGGGCGTGATGGTCATTGCCGTGCTCAACGCCACCCGCGCCCTGTATACCAAAGACCTGACCAAAAACTGACATAAACGCAAAACAGCCAGACCGGCATTGCCGGTCTGGCTGTTGTTGTTTTGGGGAAGTTTACAGCTTTTCCACCATCGCTGCCACGATCTTAGTGGCGGTGGCGACATACTCGCTGATGGAGAACTTCTTCACCACCAGCACCTCGTGGCCGTCCTCGTCGGCGTTGTCGCTCATGGCGCGCAGAATGACGCAGGGCACGCCGTTCTTGGCGGCGATCTGGCTTACCGCAGCGCCCTCCATCTCCACGCAGTCCGGGGCGCACTTGGCTTCAATGGCGGCTTTGGTCTCGCTGTCGCCCACGAACAGATCGCCGGTGGCGATCTTGCCCACCAGTGCCTTTACCCCGGCTTCGGCGCAGGCAGCCTCGGCGGCGGCGATCAGTTCCGGGTCGCCAGAGTATTCCTTCAGGAACGGCGGGTTCTGGCAGATCATATCCAGCTGGGCGTCGTGGTACAGCACCGTCTTGCCGATGACCACATCGCCGATGCCGATCTTGCTGGTCATGTTGCCCGCAATGCCGGAGAAGATGATCTTCTCCGCGCCGAACTTGGTGATGAGCACCTGCGTGGTAGCGGCGGCGTTGGCCTTGCCCATACCGGCGCAGCACACCACCACCTGCTTGCCGGCCAGCGTACCCTTGTGGTACTCCACGCCGCCGTAGGGCTCAACGGTGACATTTTCCAGCTTTGCACACAGCTGGTCTACTTCATCGGGCATAGCGCCCATAATACCCAAGATCATGGTGGACTCCTTTAAACATTAAACAGGAACTCGATGACGTCGCCATCCTGCACAACATACTCCTTGCCCTCGGTGCGCTGCAGGCCCTTGGCCTTGACGGCGGCGTAGTCGAAGTTGTTGGCTTCCAGATCGTTGTAGCCGATGACGCTGGCGCGGATGAAGCCACGCTCGAAGTCGCTGTGGATCTTACCGGCAGCCTGCGGAGCCTTGGTGCCCTTGCGGATGGTCCATGCGCGGCACTCCTTCTTGCCGTCGGTCAGGAAGGAGATCAGACCCAGCAGGTCGTAGCTGGCGGTGATCAGGTTGTCCAGACCGCTGGCCTCGATGCCCATCTCGGCCAGAAATGCCTTCTTTTCCTCGGGGCTGTAATCCGCAATGTCCTCCTCAGTCTTGGCGCAGATGGGAATGTAGCGGGCACCCTCCTCCTTGGCGCGGGCAGCCACCAGCGGGACGTATTTGTTGTTCTCGATGCCCTCCATCAGGTCGTCCTCGCCCACGTTGCAGGCATACAGCACCGGCTTTGCGCTCAGCAGACCCATCTCGTGCAGCACGGTCTGCTGCTCGGTGTCGGCGGGGTCAAAATCGAAGCTGCGGGCGGGCTTACCGGCGCTCAGATGGTCGGCCAGCTGCTGCAGCCAAGCGGCCTCGGCGGCAGCGCCCTTGTTGTTGCCGCTCTTGGCAGCTTTTGCCATGCGGCCAGCGCGGTTCTGCACCACCTCAAGGTCGGAGAGGATCAGCTCGTAGTCGATGGCTTCAATATCGGCAATGGGGTCCACGGCCTCGGCCTTGGTCACGTCCTCCACCACATGGATGATGTTGTCATCGTCAAAGCAGCGCACCACGTGCACGATGGCGTCGCACTCGCGGATATGGCCAAGGAACTTGTTGCCAAGGCCGGCGCCCTGACTTGCGCCCTTCACCAGACCCGCAATGTCCACGAACTCCACGATGGCGGGAGTTTTTTTGTTGGTCTGCCAGATCTCGGCCAGCTTGTCCAGCCGCTTGTCCGGCACTGCCACGATGCCGGAGTTCGGCTCGATGGTGCAGAAGGGATAGTTTGCAGCCTCCGCATTCTTGGTGGAGGTGATGGCGTTGAACAGAGTGGACTTGCCCACGTTGGGCAGGCCGACAATACCTAACTTCATATAAAATACGCTCCTTACACGTTTTTTGACATAACGATACATCTATCATTATACGCGATGAACCCCGCCAGCGCAAGGGGGCAGGGCTATCTTGAATAAGGAATCCTGAAATAATCCAGAACTGCCTTGAATTGATCCTGCGCGGTCAGGCAGGTGTCCAGCAGATACCCGCGTTCGGATTTCCACTCGTGCAGACCCCGGTAGTAGAACAGTTTGAGGTCATCCGTAATAATAAACGGTACGATGTTGTTCCGCAGACACTCCTTGAAGAGCAGAAGCCGCCCAACACGGCCATTTCCGTCCTGAAACGGATGGATGGATTCAAAGGCATAGTGGAATTCCAGCAGGTCTTCCAGCGACTTGGCAGAATTTTGATTGTATGCGGATAAAAGCTCTTTCATCTGCGGGGCAACCAGTTCCGGTTTGGTGGTGCTTTTGCCGCCGACCTCGTTCGGGAGCTTTTTATATTCACCGACCGCGAACCAGTCTTTGCGGGAATCGCTGGTGCCGCTTTTCAGGGTAAGGTGCAGCTTTTTAATAAACGCTTCGCTGATGGGTTTCTTTGCATCCCGGATGACAAGGTCAATGCACTTAAAGTGATTGGCTGTTTCGACCACATCATCCACATTGACAACACCGTTCTCCATGCCGATGGTATTGGTTTCGTAAATATACCGCGTCTGGTCATGGGTCAGGCGGCTGCCCTCGATGTGGTTGGAGTTATAGGTGAGGTCGATCTGGATTTTGTGGTAGATGCCGCCCTTGACCTGCCCGTTCATCTCGTTCTGCAAAACATCCAGCAGGGTACGGGGTGCTTCCGGCTTTTTGTTGGTGCGCGCCGGGCGCTTTGCATCCTGCGGAATGTTCCATGTCTTGCCGGTAAGCACTGCGCCCGGGATCTTGCCGGTAGCACAGTAGTTGCGGACAGTTCGTTCTGAAATATTCCATGATTTTGCCGTATCAGCGACAGAATGGTACTTCATGATAACACCTCCCAGTAAAACGATTGTACCATTTTATCGGCAAAAAATCAAATCTTGGGAGTTCCACGGCAAACGTTTCTTGCCGATAGCGCGGCTGCGTAAGGTGTACCTTAGGCAGAAATGTGAAAAAAACTACACTTCCTTCTTTATTTTGTCATAACTGTCCCGTATAATAGAAAGGAAAGAGCCTGTCAAAACGCCCGGAAGGGCTGAAGATACAGCAAAAACCTGCATAAAAGGGGAGGAAAACACTTATGGCAAACGAAAAGATCCTTGTGGTGGATGACGACGCCAACATCTGCGAGCTGCTGCGGCTGTACCTGACCAAGGAGGGCTATCAGGTCACGGTGGCAAACGATGGCGAAGAAGGACTGGAAAAGTTCAACGCGGTCAAGCCGGACATGGTGCTGCTGGACGTGATGATGCCCCGCATGGACGGTCTTGAGGTCTGCCGCCGCATCCGCAAGGCGGGCAACACCCCGGTAATGATGCTTACCGCCAAGGGCGAGACCTTTGACAAGGTGCTGGGCTTGGAGCTTGGCGCAGACGATTACATGGTCAAGCCCTTTGACGCAAAAGAGGTGGTGGCACGCATCAAGGCGGTGCTGCGCCGCTGCCAGACTACCTCCGCTGCCGCCGAGAGTACCGAGGGCGTCATCGAGTTCGACAACCTGCGGCTGGATATGAACAGCTATGAACTGCGGGTCAAGGGCAAGGTAGTGGAGGCTCCTCCCAAGGAACTGGAACTGCTGAACTGTCTGGCCTCCCACCCCAACCGCGTGTACACCCGCGACCAGCTGCTGGACGAGGTGTGGGGCTTTGAGTACTACGGCGACAGCCGCACCATTGATGTCCACGTCAAGCGCCTGCGCGAAAAGCTGGCCGGTGCTTCCGATAAGTGGGAACTGAAAACCGTCTGGGGCGTGGGCTATAAGTTCGAGGTGCGTCAGTAATGCGTAAAAGTATCTCCACAGCCTTTTTCTCCATGGTGTCCACCCTGATGGTGCTGGGCATCGTGCTGATGGGCTGCTCGGAGTGGGTGCTGTTCAAGAATTATTTTGCGAAGGATCGCTACGAAACACTGGATCAGGTGGTAAACGTTGCCAAGCGCACCGCGGAGTATCTGGTAAACAGCGAGACCATGCCGCAGGGCGCAGAGCTGGACGCTTTGAACACCAAGCTGGAGATCATCGGCGAGAGCGCCGAGGCTTATCTGTTTTTCACCGACCGACAGGGCAATGTGCTCATCGCCTCCGACCCGGACAAGCTTACCACCACCACCGTGCCGCTGGATATCTGCCAGCGCGCCAACGCAGTGGCTGACCCGGACGCCCGGCACTACCACGCTTTCGGCGATTTGGGCGGTGCCCTGACCGAAAAAAGCTATATCGCGGCGGTGGAGACCATCGACGACCAGAGCCTGTTCAGCGGCTGGCTGTTTTTGTGCTCCTCCGGTGCGCAGCTCACCGACTTCAAGCAGCAGTTCTGGTCGAACTTCCTCATGTCCGCCTGCGTGATGCTGCTGTGTGCCAGCGTGCTGACCCGCCTGCTGATGCGTCAGCTCACCGACCCGCTGCAAAAAGTCACCGATGCCGCCCAGCGCTTTGGCGGCGGCGACCTCTCCGTCCGCGTGGAGGGTGTGGAGGGCGATGGCGAGGTGGCAGACCTTGCCCGCACCTTCAACCAGATGGCAGAGAATATCCAGTCCAACGATAACTCCCGGGGTCAGTTCATGGGCAACATCGCCCACGAGCTGCGCACCCCCATGACCACCATCAAGGGCTTTGTGGACGGCATTCTGGACGGCACCATCCCGCCCGAGATGCAGAACCACTACCTGCAGCTGGTCAGCGAGGAGACCGGCCGTCTGGCGCGGCTGATCCAGAATATGCTGGATCTCTCCAAGCTGGAAAGCGGCGAGTATCAGGTGAACGCCCGGATGTTCAATATCTGGGAGACCCTGACCGGCGTGGCACTTGCGGCAGAGCAGCGCATCAATGACGGCATGATCGAGCTGGAAGGCCTGACCATGGATGAAAAGGTGCTGGTCTACGCCGACCCTGACCTGATCCATCAGGTGGCGTATAACCTGCTGGACAACGCCATCAAGTTCACCCCGGCGGGCGGCACCATCCGCTTCAGCGTGGAGAAGCTGGGCCCCGAGGCCGAGATCTCCATCTGGAACTCCGGGCAGGGCATCAGCCCGGAGGCGCTGCCCTATGTGTTCGAGCGGTTCTATAAAGAGGATCGTTCCCGCGGTCTGCACGCCCGCGGCTCCGGTTTGGGACTGAACATCTGCAAGGTGCTGGTCAATCTGGCCGGCGGGCAGATCCGCGTGGAGAGCCAGCAGGGCGAGTGGTGCCGCTTTGTGTTCACCCTGCCCACCTGTTCCCCCAATCCCGGCGGCATGAAGCGCCTGCCGGACGCCGCCGGTCAGCCCGGCGCAGTGGAGGACCCCGCCAGCATGAAGCCGGTAGAATAAGACCCCGCAGCCAGACTGCCCCGCCCGGGCGGTCTGGCTGCTTTGGCGTTGTTGGAATAAAAATCCTGCTTACCGCTGTGACCCCCTCTTGTGAAAATGCGTTTGGAGCACTCCGCAGAGTGCGACAAACGCGGAATTAAAAATCTATTTTCCGCTGAATATGGCTAGCAACGACGACGACCGCCGCCAGCGGCGGAAACAGGGAGGAGTTGTTGGGGCAGCGGCCAGCAAGACGCGAGTGCCGCCCAAGGCACGAAGCGGATGCTGGGTGCCGCAACCCGGAAGCAGCGGAGGCCATTCCAAATCGTCCTGCTTCAAAGAAAGCTGCTGCAAAATGGCAAGCCTTCGGCGGCAGCTGCGCGGCACATGGAGATGCTGCCGCGCAATGGACTTTTTGCGCCATTTACGACTTTTCGGTGAAAAAAACTGCTGCGGGTTTGATTTTTTGGCCGTTTTCATGTAAACTAAAAGATAACCATGCCCGCGTATTTTTTGCCCGGCAGAACCCTGCAAAACGTGTAACGCATGGGATAAAAATTGATAAAAATAACGGAGCGTAATGAAATATTATGGCCATCGTAAGTCCTTCGATTCTTTCTGCTGATTTTGGCAAGCTGGGTGCAGACTGCCGCATGGTGCTGGATGCCGGCGCACAGATGCTGCACTACGACGTGATGGATGGGCATTTTGTGCCCAACATCAGCTTTGGCGTGCCGGTGCTCAAAAGCCTGCACAAGGCGCTGCCGGATGCCTTTTATGACGTGCACCTGATGATCAGCCACCCGCTGCAATACGCCGAGCCTTTCATCAAGGCCGGTGCGACCCTGTATAACTTCCATCTGGAGTGCGAAGATGATATTCAGGCCACCATTGACGCCGTGCGTGCGCTGGGCTGCAAGGTGGGTCTGACCATCAAGCCCGGTACCCCGGCCGAGGCGCTGGCACCGTGGCTGGAGCAGCTGGATCTGGTGCTGGTGATGAGCGTGGAGCCCGGCTTCGGCGGGCAGAAGTTCATGCCCTCGGCGCTGGATAAGCTGCGCTGGCTCAAGGCAGAGCGGGAAGCACGCGGCCTTTCCTACCTGCTGGAGGTGGACGGCGGCGTGGATGCCGCCACCGCACCCCTGTGCGTGGAAGCCGGTGCCGACGTGCTGGTGGCGGGCAGCGCCGTGTTCGGCGCTGCCGACCCCGCTGCGGCTGTGGGCGCACTGGCCAGCCTGTAAGGAGGGCTGTATATGGATGAAGCTTTGATCCAAGAGCAGGAACGACAGCTGCAAAAGACCGGCCGGTACTACCAGCACGTTTTCTGGCTGTGCGTGCCGCTGCTGTGCATGGCCTGCTATTTCTACGGCACACGTCCGCTGCTGCTGTGCGGCATCGCCCTGCTTACCGGCAACCTGTGCGACCGTCTGGTGGCGCTGCTGCGCCATCGGGTGTACACCAATAAAGATCTCTCCAACGAGAGCTTCAGCCTGATCATCGCCCTGCTCATGCCCGCCACCGTGGACATCTATGTGCTGGTGGTGGCGGTGATGGCGGGCGTGCTCATCGGCAAGGAGGTATTTGGCGGCTACGGCAGCTACCCCTTTAACCCCGCTGCCGTGGGCTACGCCGTGGCGGCGGTATCGTGGCCGGAGCAGGTGGTGCGCTACCCGCAGCCCTATACGCCGCTGCCGCTGTGGAACGCCTCCGCTGTGCCGGTAAGCAGCACCATCGAGGATACCCTACGCAGCGGCGGCATCCTGAACCTGAACGCCCTCGCCGTCGTGCTGGGCGAGTTTGCTGCCCCCATGGGCACCGGCGCGGCGCTTGTCATTCTGGCCTGCGGCCTCGTGCTGTGGACCCAGAAGGACGTGCACATCGGCGCATCAGCGAGCTTTCTCATCACCTGCGGGCTCATCGCCTTCTTCTTCCCGCGTCAGGTGGGTCTGGCGGACAGCACCCTCTTCAGCAGCCTGCTGCCCCGCCTGCAGGGCATCCGGGACGAGCTGCACACCGGTGCGGTGCTGTTCTGTGCGGTGTTCCTGCTCAACGAACCCTACACCTGCGCCCATCACCGGCTCGGACGCATCCTGTACGGCGCCCTAGTGGGTGCTGCCACCATGGGCTTCCGCTATTTCGGCGTGTACGAGACCGGCGTCTGCTTTGCACTGCTGGCCGTCAACAGCGTGTCCGCGCTCATTGACCGCACCGAGGAGCGGCTGTACCGTCTGCTGCACCGTCTGCCGTCCGAACGAAAGGAGGCTGCGGAATGAAAAAGCGTACTGCGGAACTGATTTTAAAGGACCCCGAAAAGTTTGCCCATCACGACCGCGTGTTCCTGAATAACCCGGTGGTCATGCAGGGCATGGGTCTGGCACCGCTGGTGGTCGTGGCTACCACCGGCCAGAACGGCCTGATGCTGGCGGCGGCGGTGACGCTGCTGCTGGTGCCCTCCCGCGTGCTGGCCTGCCTGCTCAGCCGCCTTGTGCCCCTGCGGGACGAGGAGCCTACCCCGGAGCAGCTGCAAAAAAAGCTGCTGCCCCGTGCACTTTTGTACGCAGCCAGCGCCGCTGTGGTGTACCTGGCGGCATATCCCATTTTGAACTTCGTGTTTGGCACCGGGCTTTTGAACCTTGGCATCTACCTGCCCATGCTGGTGGTGGAGCCGCTTCTGACCTACCGCTTCGGCCGCGTGCAGGAGACAGTGCACAAGGCCGTTTCCAAGGGCGTGCGCATCACCGTGGGCTACGCGCTGCTGCTGCTCGTGGTGGGCGTGGTGCGCGAGTGGCTCAGCCTTGGCACCGTGTTCGGCGCCCCGGTGGGACGCTGGGCGCTGCTGCCGCTGGCTAAGATGCCGGCAGGCGGCTTTATCGTGCTGGGCATCCTGTGCGCCATCTGGCGCGCTGCGGCTGCAAAGCGCAAGGAATATCTGAAAAGGGAAGCACGGGATACCCTGACCGTGCACTACCAGAAGGAGGTGGACCGCGAACCGTGAAGGAAGTTGTAAGCAGCTCGGCAGTGTTTTTCAGCTATGCACTGCTGGCCATTTTTGCACAGAACGCTGTCTTTACCCGTGCACTGGGCGTGTCCCGCATGGTGCAGCTGGTGGGGGACGACCGCACCAGCAGCGCCTTGTTCGGCATGATGCTGTGTATCACGCAGGTGCTGGTGGCGCCGGTGGCTTTTCTTGCCGGGCGGTTCATTGCCCCGCTGGATAACCGCGCCCAGCTGCGCCCGCTGGTGTATATTGCCAGCATTGCCGTGGTGTGTCTGGCGGAGCATCTGGTGCTGTGGCTGCTGCGCAGCCTGCCCCGCCGCGCCCAGCTGCTGCGCATCGTGCCGCTGGCCGCGCTGAACAGCGGCGTGCTGGGCACGGTGCTGGTGGAGCGCACCCAGTCCTTTACCCTTGGCCAGAGCCTTGGCTTTGGCCTTGGCAGCGGCCTTGGCTATGTGCTGGCGGTGCTGCTGGTCACCGAGGCGCGCCACCGCCTGCGCAGCAAAGCTATCCCCAAGGCATTCCGCGGCCTGCCCATCACGCTGGTGTATATCGGCGTGCTGGCGCTGGCGATCTATGGCTTTACCGGACATTCCGTCATCCTGTAATGCAGACAGGGAGGAAAGGATACCATGGCTAAGAATAAACGTCAGAAGGTCAAGCATTATAACCGCAGCTTTTACAGCAGGGAAACGCGCGTAAAGCGCGGCATCGGCATCGTGGTGCTGGTGGCGGCAGTGCTGGCAGCCGCATGGTTTGCCGCACCCCATGTGCTGGATTGGGCCACCCACACCTGGTATACCGTGGTCAAGGATCGGGATCTGGAGGCCGAAAGCGCTTCCCGCGCCGAGGCAGCAGCCTCCTCTGCGGCGGCAAGCAGCGCTGCTGCTTCGCAGGCAGCGTCTGAGCCGGAGGAGGAAAAGCCGCTGGACGGCAAGGCCATTACCGGCGGCAGCTGGGCAGAGCTGGACGTGACCACCCTGACCGATGAAGCCGCCATCCGCGCCGCCGCCCGGCAGCTGAAGCAGCAGGGCGCAGACTACGCCCTTGTCACTCTGAAGGACGCCGCTGGCACGGTGTATTATGCTTCCGGCGTGGCAGCTGCTGCCCAGAGTATCACCGAAAACCCGGTGGATGCGGCCAATATCGCCGCCATCCTGCGGGAGGAGGGCATCATCCCGGCGGCACAGCTTGCCGCCTTTACCGACCCGGTGTCGGTGTACACCGACCGCAGCATGGGCGTGCACTACGATGGCAACAGCCTCTGGCTGGACAACGTCAGCGCAGCCAAGGGCGGCAAGGCATGGATGAACCCCTTTGCCGCAAGTGCGGTGCAGTATGTCGGCGACCTCATTGAGGAGGTGCAGGGCATGGGCTACGAGCAGGTGGTGCTTACCGGGGTGCAGTTCCCCAATATCATCACCCGCAAGCAGGACTTCGGTGCCTCCGGCGGCAAGAGCCGGGAAGGACGCGCCGCCCAGCTGACGGCGGATATCGCCGCATGGCAGACCCGCTTTGCGGGCAGCGTGACCCTGTGGGTCAGCTACCCGGACGCACTGTGCACTGCTGCCACCGATGCCCTTGGCACCACCGGTACGTCCCTTGGCATGGAAAATCTGCTGGTCACCAGCAGCACCGCGCTGGACGCGGACAGCCGCGCTGCGCTGGAGCAGGCCGCTGCCGACGCCGGTGTGAAGCACGTTGTGGTGCACGATACCGCAGCGTTCCGCTGAGAAGCGGCTTTTAAAGAGGGGAGGAAACGACTATGAAACCGACTACCTGTTTTGCACCCGCACACATCCTGCTGCCTTCGGAGCAGGTGCCGCTGGAGCAGTGGGGCTGCATTGCCTGTGACCAGTTTACCAGTGACCGCAGCTACTGGCAGCGGGCAGAAGAGACCGCTGCGGGTGCGCCCAGCACCCTGAACCTGATCCTGCCGGAGGTGTATCTGGAGGACGGAGACGCCGACGCGCGGGTGGAAAAGATCCACGCCACCATGCAGGATTACGCCAAAAATGTGCTCACCCGGGCGGTGGACGGCTTTATCTATGTGGAGCGCACCGAGCAGAGCGGCCGGGTGCGGCAGGGTCTTGTAGGGCGTGTGGACCTGGAGGCATACAGCTACCGCCGGGGCGAAAAATGCACCGTGCGCCCCAGCGAGTGCACCGTGGAAAGCCGCATCCCGCCCCGCATGAAGGTGCGTACCGGCGCTGCGCTGGAAACGCCCCATATCATGATGCTGGCGGATGACCCGGACTGCACCCTCATCGAGCCCATTGCCGCCCACAAGGACAGCCTGCCCAAGGTATACGAGGGCGAGCTGATGCTGGGCGGCGGCCATGTGGCAGGCTGGGCGGTGGAGGACCCCGCCCTCATCGCGCAGATCGAAAACGCGCTGACCGTGCTGGGCAGTCAGGAAGAATTTGACAAGAAATACCCCGATGCCACCCGCCGCGACCCGCTGACGCTGGCCGTGGGCGATGGCAACCACTCGCTGGCTACCGCAAAGGCCTGCTGGGAGGAGCTGAAAAAGACTCTGACCCCGGAGCAGGCAGAAAACCACCCCGCCCGCTGGTGTCTGGCAGAGGTGTGCAACGTGCACTCCCCGGCTATTGAGATCGAGCCCATCCACCGGGTACTGTTCAACGTGGACTGCGCCACCGTACTGCTGAGCCTCATTACATGGAGCGATTCCAACATGGCAGGCTGCTGCTTTGGCGGCAGCAAAAAGCAGCCTTTTACGCTGGCGGGCCCCCACATGGCCAATGTGCTCAGCTTTGAGGACCCCACCGAGCCGCTGACCGTGGGCACCATCGACGATTTTATTTCGGATTATATCGAGCGCCACCCGGAAGCAAAGGTGGACTATGTGCATGACGAGCCGGCTGTGCGCGCTTTGTGCAAGCAGGGCGCCGTGGCGTTTTTGATGCCGCCCTTCGCCAAGAGCGACCTGTTCCGCGGCGTCGTGATGGGCGGCGTGCTGCCCCGCAAGACCTTCAGCATGGGACATGCGGAGGAAAAGCGCTACTACATCGAGTGCCGGAAGATCACAGAATAATAGGAGAACCATGACATTTAAAGAACTGAATCTGTCCGCCCCGCTGCTGCGTGCTGTGCAGGAAGCGGGCTACGAGACCCCCTCGCCCATTCAGGCAGCGGCCATCCCGCCGGTGCTGGCAGGCCGGGATCTGATGGGCTGCGCCCAGACCGGCACCGGCAAGACGGCGGCTTTTGCGCTGCCCATGCTGGACCGGCTCACCGCCAATGCGCCCCGCCGCAAGGGCGCTGTCCGTGCGCTGATTTTGACCCCCACCCGGGAGCTGGCTTTGCAGATCGGCGAAAGCTTTGAAGCCTACGGCAAGTACCTGAAATTGCGCAGCACCGTCATCTTTGGCGGTGTGGGACAGGCACCGCAGGTGGAAGCGCTGAAAAAGGGCGTGGATATCCTTATCGCCTGCCCGGGACGGCTGAATGACCTGATCGGACAGGGCTTTATCGACCTGTCCGCTTTGGAAATTTTTGTGCTGGACGAGGCCGACCGGATGCTGGACATGGGCTTTGTCCATGACGTGAAAAAGGTCATTGCAAAGCTGCCCGCCCAGCGCCAGAACCTGATGTTCAGTGCTACCATGCCCGCCGAGATCGAGCAGCTGGCTGCCGGCATCCTGCGCGACCCCGCCTTTGTCAAGGTAGACCCGGTGTCCAGCACCGTTGACCGCATCCAGCAGAGCCTGTACTATGTGGAAAAGGGCAACAAAAAGCTTTTGCTGCCGTGGCTCATCAAAAATCTGCAGCCGCCGGTGGTCAATGCGCTGGTGTTCAGCCGCACCAAGCACGGCGCGGATAAGATCGCAAAGGATCTGACAAAGCAGGGCATCCCCGCCGCCGCCATCCACGGCAACAAGAGTCAGACCGCCCGCGTCACCGCGCTGGAGGATTTCAAGTCCGGCAAGACCCGGGTGCTGGTGGCGACCGATATCGCCGCACGCGGCATTGATATCAGCGAGCTTTCCCATGTGTTCAACTACGACCTGCCCGAGGTGCCGGAGACCTATGTGCACCGCATCGGGCGCACCGCCCGCGCCGGTGCGGACGGCACCGCAGTCAGCTTCTGCGCCCCGGAGGAGCAGGAGTATCTGGCAGGCATTGAAAAGCTGAACCGCCGCAAGATCCCGGTGGTATCCGGTCATCCGTGGGACGGCGTGCCCGCCCCGGTGCGCCCGGTGCTGCCCGTGCGTGGCAAAAAGCCCCGCCCCGAAGCGGAAAACTTGGCCGAAGCGCCGAAAAAACAGGCCGAAACTGCGCCCGCAAAAGCTGCAAAGACAGCTGCGCCCGCGCCGAAGCAGGAGCCGAAGGCTGCAAAGAACGCGGTGCCTGCAAAACCGAAAAAAGAGGAAACACTGATGCAAGACAGCAACACAAAGCGCGGAGCCCGCAACGACCGCCGCGCCAACAACCGGGGCGCAAACGCCCCCAAGGAAGCGGCAGCGCCCCGCGCCCGCCGCGAGAATGCCGCCCCCGCCCGGGGCAGCAACGCCCAGCCCAAGTTTGACCCCCATTTTGTCAGCGCCCCGGAGGCTACCCCGCTGCGCCCGGCACGCAAGACTCCTGTTGCTCCGGCAGCACCCGCCATCCGCAGCGCACAGGAGCCCCAGAATAACCAGAACGCAAACCGCAGCGGCAGCCGCCGCAACGACCGCAGCGACCGGGGTGAACAGCGCAATGCCCGCCCCGCTGCCCAGAATAATAACGCCCGCCCTGCCCGCAACGAGCGCGGCAATGCCGGGAATCAGAGCCGCACCGGCAGCGCACCCCGCGCTCCCAAGGCCGAGCCTGCCCGCCGCGGCCGCAATGCTGCCGCCCGGGACGAGGACCCGGGGCTGGTGCTCATCAGCCGCCGCCCGCCCCAGCAGAAGTACACCAGCTTTGAGGAGTATATGGACGCCCACGGCGGTGCCACTGCACCCATTGAGGATCACAGCGAAGAAGTATGAGCCGGAACGAAGCCTTTGCCCCGTGGCAGTGCCCCCTGTGCGGCGGCGCGCTGCAAGGGGAGAATGACCTGAAATGTGAAAAAGGCCACTGTTTTGACCGCGCCCGGGAGGGCTACTGGCATCTTTTGCCGGTGCAGAGAATGCGAACCAAAGCCCCCGGGGACAGCAAGGAGATGGTAGCTGCCCGCCGCGCCTTCCTGAACGCCGGATATTACGGCATTTTCGGGCAGGCGCTGGGGGAGTTGTGCCTTACCCACGGCGTGCCCGCCGCGAAGGACGCCCCGCTGCATCTGCTGGACGCAGGCTGCGGCGAGGGCTGGTACGACCGCTGCATCGCGCAGCAGTTCGCGGCGGCAGAAAAGCCGTTGCAGCTGGCCGGGTTCGATATCGCAAAGCCCGCGGTGCGGTTGGCGGCAAAGGCGCTGCCCGCCGCGCAGTATGCGGTGGCGTCCAGCTTCAGCCAGCCGGTGCGCACCGGCTGGGCAGATGTGCTGCTGAACTGTTTTTCGCCCTTTGCGCAGGAGGAGTTCAGCCGGGTGCTGCGCCCGGGCGGGCACATGATCTACGTCGTGCCGGGGGCAGAGCATCTGTACCAGATGAAGGCCGTGCTCTACGAAAAGCCCTACAAAAACCCGGTGCAGCAGGTGGAGTACCCGGGCTTCCGCGCCATTGATGAGCGTGAGGTGCAGGGAACCATCACCGTGCCCGCCGCCCAGCTGGAAGCCCTGTTTGCCATGACCCCCTACTACTGGAAAACGCCCCGCGACGGTGCCGCCCGCCTTGCGGCTCTGCCGCAGCTCACCACAACCATCGCTTTCCGCTTTCTGGTGTTTGAAAAGCTGTAATAAGATAAAAAGGACTGCCGTGCAGAGTGCATGGCAGTCCTTTTTTGTACCCATTCTCATGCTTGTTGATTTTCACAAGAACTGACATACTAATATATCAATTTCACACAAAAACAACAAAATCTATTTACAAGCTAGTTATATTGTGGTACGATTTGTGCAGATTTCGATGGCATGATACAACTGGAATGTCTATCGGGCCCGGCAGCAGGGCGTTTGCTGCACAGCTTTGGGCGGCTTTGCTCTGCACAAATGAGCCGTCTGCATTTAAAAGGAGAAATGATGATGAACAGAAGAGACTTTATGAAGCTTTCTGCCGCTTCTGCTGTGACCATGGGCGCAGTGGCTGGCATGGCGCCCGCATCCTTTGCTGAAAACGCTGGCGTGCACACCGATGCTGAGGTGCAGGCCATGGTGGCAGAGGAACTCCGTCTCTCCCGCGAGGTGGCCTTTTATCCGGCTGCTTTCCGGGGCGATTTTGACAAGTTCTATGTGCTGTTCCACAAGCTGTCCCGTGCTCAGTACGAGAAGGTGGACGGTGCACCTGTGCCCGGTATCAACGCCTCCCACTACGATATGTGTGTTGCTCTGACCAATGCCCGCAAGGCGCTGCGCCAGATCAAGGACCCCAAGAGCACCGTTTGGGAAATTTGGGGAGATCAGATGGCCGTGGAATCTCCGCTGCCCACCAACTGGGAAAATTGCTACGATAACGAGGGCTTCCGTCCCTTCCTGAACCCGTACTTGCTGCGAGATCAGGGCAAGGTGAAGGGCAACGTGATCATTATTGCAGGCGGCGGCAGCACCCACCGCAACAACGTGGTGGAAGGCTACCCGGTGGCCGAGTTCTTCAACAAGAACGGCTACAACGCCTTTGTGCTGCAGCGCCGCGTCAACCCTTATGCCGCTGTGGATCAGCAGCTGGATCTGGCCCGTGCTATCCGCTACATCCGCCACAACGCCTCTGAAAAACACATCGGCAAGACCGATATCATGATCGCTGTGGGCTTCTCTGCCGGCGGCATGAATGTAATGCAGGTGGTGGCCGACCAGTTCGGCACTACGAATACCCCGGATAAGGTCTACCCCAGCTACGTCTGCGATGCTGTGGACCATGAGAGCGCTGACCTGAATGTGGCGATTCCCATCTACGGACTGTTCGTCACTGGTCTGAACTTCACGAAGAACCCCAACCTGCCTCCGGTCTTTGGTGTTGTGGGTCAGAAAGATGGCCTGAGTGCGATGATGCTGCCCTCTCTGCCGGAGTGCGCAAATATCTTCACGGACTTCAGCTTCTATCTGGCACCTGATGCGCCCCACGGTGTGGGTCTGGGCACTGGCACCAAGGGCTATGTGGACTACTACACCCAGATCGCCCAGTGGCCGGATATGGCTGTCAACTTCATCGAGAGCCGTCTGGGGCTGATGGAAAAGAAGATCGACATGGACTCCGTGGGCTTTGCATGGTAAGCTGCCCCGACAGGAGTACCTGAAAAACAACGACCCGCCGCATCTCTTTCAGTGCGGCGGGTCGTTGTTTGTAAAAATGTTATGTATGATACTCCAGCCACTTGCCCTTCCACGCATACAGGATCATGAGCAAGGCGCCCAGACCCCAGCTGACGGGGTAGAGGATGAACACGCCCTCGATGCCGGAGAAGAAGGGCAGCAGAAACTGGATCCATACCACACGGAACAGGCACAGCGAGACCAGCAGCACCACCATGGGCGGGATGCTGGCACCCGTGCCGCGCACGGCACCGGCAAGGCCGTGCAGAATGCTGAGCAGGAAGTAGAACGGACAGAACCACCGCATGGCCAGCTTGCCGTAGGTGACCACGGCCTCGTCGGCGGTGAACAGGTGCAGAATGGCGTCCTGTCCGGCCAATAGCGCCGCGCCGGTGCAAAGGGTGTAGATGACCCCAATAGCAAGGGTGACCCACACCGAGCGCTTTACCCGGTCCAGACGCCCCGCGCCGTAGTTCTGCCCCACAAAGGTGGTAGCTGCCATGCTGATGCTGCTCACCGGCAGGATGTTGAAGCCATCGATCTTCATGTAGGCTGCAAAGCCCGCCATGGCGGCGGCGCCGTAGCTGTTCACGCTGGCCTGCACCAGCACGTTGGAAAAGGAGATGACCATATTCTGGATGCCGGTGGGCAGGCCCACCCGGATGATGCGGCCTGCCATTTTGCGGTGCAGCCGGATGGCGGAAAGCTTCACCCGGCAGGCGTCCTCGCTTTTCATCAAAAAGCGCAGGCTCAGCACGCAGGACACCAGCTGGCTTAAGTCGGTAGCGATGGCAGCGCCCGCCACCCCCATCCGCAGCCCCACGATGAACACAAAGTCCAGCACGATGTTGGTCACCGATGCCCATGCCAGATACACCAGCGAGCGGCGGGAGTTGCCGGCGGCATTCAGGATGCCGGCGGTCATGTTATACACCACGCTGAACAGCACCCCGCCAAAGTAGATGCGGATATAGGTCACAGCGTCGGCCAGCACCTCGGCGGGGGTGTTCATGGCCACCAGCAAAGCGCGCCCGCAGGCAACGCCGCCCACCGTCAGCAAAAGCCCCATGACCACCGCAATGGCAAGGGAGGTGTGCACCGCCTCGCGGGTCTCCTTGTGGTCGCCCGCGCCCAGATACTGCGACACCACCACGCCCGCGCCCACGGCAAGTCCCTGACTGAAGCCGATGAGTAGGTAGATGGGCGACCCGCTGGAACCCACGGCGGCAAGGGCATTGCTGCCCACAAAATTGCCCACGATGATGCTGTCGGCGGTGTTGTACATCTGCTGCAGCAGGTTGCCGAAGATCAGCGGCAGGGCAAACAGCAGCAGGCTTTTTACAATGCTGCCCTCGGTCATAAGGGTAGCAGTATTCCGTGTTTTTACGGCGGCCATGGGGCTCCTCCTCTCAGCGCAAAAAATCGCTTGTACCCCTTAGCATAGCACAAACCCCGCCCCGGGACAAGGGGCAGGGCTGACGATTTAAAATGGCTTCCGCATCGTCTCACCCGCCGACAACAGCGGCGGCGCGGGGCTGCCGTGCAGCTTGCGGGCAAGATAGTTCTGTGTGATGCGTACCACCGTACCGGACAGCGCAATTACGCCGATGAGGTTCGGCAGCATCATCAGGCCGTTGAAGGTGTCGGAAAGCGTCCATGCAAGGTCCAGCCGCATCACCGCGCCCAGCGGCATCAGCGCCACGAACAGCACCCGGTAGCCCGCCCCTGCCCCTGCGCCGAAGAGATACTCCACGGCTTTGCAGCCGTAGCAGCTCCAGCCCAGCGCGGTGGAGTAGGCGAACAGCAGGATGCACACTGCGATGAGCTTTGACCCCAGCGCGCCAAACACGGCGTCAAAGGCCTGCCCAACCAGCGCACTGCCCGCCGCCCCGGCGGCAATGCGCCCGGTGTCCAGATCCACAAAGCCGGAGGTCAGCACCACCAGCGCCGTCAGGGTGCACACCACCATGGTGTCCGCAAACACCTCAAAAATGCCCCACATGCCCTGCTGCACCGGCTCTTTTACGTTGGAAGCCGCGTGCACCATCACCGAGGAGCCAAGCCCGGCCTCGTTGGAAAAAGCACCCCGCTTAAAGCCCCATGTGACCGCCTGGGACAGCCCGTAGCCTACGATGCCCCCACCGGCGGCGCGCAGCCCGAACGCACCCTTTACGATGGCGGCAAGCGCCGCCGGGACGGCAGTGATGTGCACCCCCACCACGGTGAGCGCACCCACGATGTACAGCAGTGCCATGGCGGGGACAAGCCGTTCCGCCACCGCAGCCACACGCTTCAGCCCGCCCAGCAAGATCACCGCCGACACTGCCGCCAGCACCGCGCCGGTGACGGCCTCCGGCACGCCGAAGGCCGCCTGCAGATTGCCCGCGATGGAATTGAGCTGGCTCAGGTTGCCGATGCCAAAGCTTGCCAGCGCACAGAACGCGGCAAACAGCACCGCCAGCCCCCGCCCCGGCTTGCCGCCAAGGCCGTCCCGCAGGTAGTACATCGGCCCGCCGCGCCAGCCGCCCGCCGGGTCTTTGCGGCGGTAGTAGATGCCCAGCACGTTCTCGGCGTAGCTGGTCATCATGCCCAGCAGCGCCATGACCCACATCCAGAACACCGCCCCCGCCCCGCCGGAAAGGATGGCTGTCGCCACCCCCACAAGGTTGCCGGTGCCGATGGTGGACGCCAGCGCGGTGCACAGGCTTTGGAACTGGCTGATGGCCTGTTCCTCACGGGCGGTATGGGCGGTGACGCTCCGGTCGGTCAGGATAGCACCGAGGGTGTGCCGCATCCAGTAGCCCCACCGCCGCAGCTGGAAGCCCCCGGTGCGCACCGTCAGCAGCAGCCCGGTGCCGAAGAGCAGCCCCAGCCCCATCGGCCCCCACACGATGCCGTTCAAAGCCTCGATTCCCCGCATGAACCGCTCTGGCATCCCATCCCCCCCTTTTTACCGTATCCTATGCAGTAGCCTTACTCCTCATGCGGTGCGGAGGGCTTTTCGGGGTCTGGGGCGGGAAGGGGCTCCAGCGTCAGCCAGAAGTCCTCCTGTTCCTCGCGGTCTTTTTTGTTGGGGTTTTCTGTTTGATCCATACAGCATCCCTGCCTTTCTGCATAAAGGGTCGCCCGGTGGGCTATGCTTTATGCACAAAAAGGAGGCAGAGCCATGAAACACGCAAAACGCAGCGGCTGGCGTCCCTTCTGGGCGGCGCTGTGCGCCGCCCTGCTGGTGCTGCTGCCGCTGGTGGGCGGCACGGTGCTGCTCAGCCGCGCCCAGCTGCGCAGCAGCCTGCGGCAGGCCGCAAAAAGCCAGAGCGGGGTGCCCATCCGCCTGCCCAAAGCCGCCGACCAGTGCACCGTGCTGCTGTGCGTGGCAGACGAGACCCCGGGCTTTGTGCTGGCTTACCTGAACGCCGGACAGAACTGCATCCATCTGCTGGCGGTGCCCGCCGCGCTGGAAGTGCCCTTCGGGGGCAAGAACGTCCCCCTCGCGGACTGTTACGCCGCCGCAGGCCCCGCCCGCTGCCGGGAGGCGCTGGGCGAGGTGTTCGCCCTGCCGGAGGATACCGATTATCTTGCCATCGCCCCGGCGGTGCTGACAAAGCTTGCGGCGCGGTATGGCGCAGTGCGGGTGGGTTTTACCGGGGCGCTCACCCCGGAGCAGCTGGCGCGGTACGGCAAAGGCACCGGGGTGCAGGGCATTTCTGCCGCCGATGCTCACAGCTTTTTAGCGGCGCTGGATGCCGACACTTCTCTTTCGCCCCGGCGCAGCGCCGCCGCGCAGGCAGCGGTGTGGGATGCGTTTTTCCGGCAGGCGTTGGAGCTGCTGCCCACCACCCTGCCGCAGGGTCTGCGAGAGGTGAGCGGCAGTCTGCTGACCAGCCTGACCGCCGTAGACCTTGCTACACTGGAACGCACGCTGGAATTTTTAGCCACCAGCGCCGAGCCGGTGAATATCACCGCCGACGCCCTGCCCGGGGACTGGGCAGGCGGACACTATACGGTGTCTGATGCCTCCCGGGCGGCGGTGCAGAGCTTTTTCAACCTCTCCCCGGCGGCGGCGCAGTCCGCATCCGGCAGCGAGCCGTAACCCAGCACCAGCGTCCCGGCGGCAGAATGCGCCGTGCCGGTCAGGTCGTAGTCGCTCAGCAGGGAACAGCGCACCCCATACTGCCGGGCAGCTGCCCGCAGGGCGGCGTCCGGCGGCGGGTCTTTCAGCTGCGCCAGCAGGTGCAGACCGGTGTGCAGCCCCGCAAGGGTCAGCTCCTCCGGCGCAAAGGAGGTGCGCAGTGCAGCTACCAGCGCATCCCGGCGGGCTTTGTAGGCGGTGCGCTCCCGCGCTAAGTGCCGGGTGAAATACCCCCCGGTGATAAAGCGCGCCAAGGTCTGCTGCTCAAACCGCCCTACCGTGCCGGAGTACAGCCGGTACTTGGCCTGCCACGCGCCCAGCAGCTGCCGGGGCAGCACCATGTAGGCAATGCGGATGCCCGGGGCAAGGCTGCGGGAGCAGGTGGACAGATACACCACCGGGCCGTCTGCGCCCGCCATGCCCTGCAAGCTGGGCAGCGGGCGGGTGTCAAAACGGAACTCGGAGTCGTAGTCGTCCTCAATGATGTACCGCCGTCCCGGGGCGCGGGCCGCCCAGTGCAGCAGCTCCGCCCGGCGTCCGGCGGGCATGGTGACCCCGGTGGGGAACTGGTGGCTGGGGGTGACGTAGCACACCGCCGCATCGCTGGCGGAAAGAGCCGTCAGCGACAGGCCGTCCGCGTCCACCGGCAGGCAGCGGCAGGGTACGCCGTTGTTTTCCAGCACCTGCCGGGCACGGGGGTAGCCGGGGGTCTCCACGGCGGCGGGACCGGGCAAAAGCGGGGCCAGCAGCCCCAGAAGATATTCCAGCCCTGCGCCCACCACCAGCTGTTCCGGGTCGCACTGCACGCCCCGGTACTCGGCCAGATACCCTGCCAGTGCCTGCCGCAGCGCGGCATCGCCCCGGGCATCCCCGGGAGTAAGCAGTTCCGGCGCGGAGTAGAGCAGTTCCTTTTGCAGCCGCGCCCATGTGCGGAAGGGGAACAGCCCCGGGTCCACGCCCCGGGTGGATAAATCAAACTGTACCGGCGGGGCAGCATCGGCGGGGGGCGCTGCCGCCGGCACAGAGGGCGCGGCGGGCGGCTGCACCCCCTGCGGCAGGGCAAGATACTCCTGCACCGTGAAGCCGCTGCGCTCCCGGGCGGTCAGGTAGCCCTCGGCTGCCAGCATCTGGTAGGCGGTGTCCACCGTGTTCACCGAGACCGACAGCTCTGCCGCCAGCCGCCGCTTGCCGGGCATTCGGGTGCCCGCCGTCAGGGTGCCCGCCCGCATCTCGGCGGCAAGGCTGCGGTAAAGCTGCTCGTACAGCGGCACCGCCGAAGCCGGGTCCAGTGCCGTGGTCAGATGTACCATAGAATGTCCCCCCCATCTGGGTATTGCGTCAAACTGACCCCATAAAAAAACTTTATTCTGGGTATTTTCATGGGGTCAGTTCTGCGTATAATAGGAGCATACCCGCCGGACACCCAAATGTCAAGTAGCTTTGTGGGGTTATCGGCGCGATTGGAGGGAAAGTATCATGTCTACTACTGCAATGTGGCTGCTGCTGGCAGTCGTCGTTATCCTGATCCTGTTTTTCAGTGTGCTGTACAAGCGCCGCTTTACGGTGCACGAGCTGGCGCTTACCGGCGTGATGGCTGCGCTGAGTCTGGTGGCCTACCTGTTCTTCCGCATCCCGTTCTACGGCGGCTCCTCGTTCCATCTGGGCAACACCTTTACTGCCCTGACGGCACTGCTGCTGGACGGCGTATCCGGCGGTCTGGCGGGTGCCATCGGTCTGGCGCTGGCGGATATCCTTGCCGGTGACCCGGGCTACGCCATTACCACCTTCGTGCTCAAGTTCATCATCGGCATCACCTGCGGTGCCGTGGCACATAAGGTGTTCAAGCTGCGGGATCAGGATCGTCACAGCGCCGGGTATCTGGTCAAGGTGATCGTCTCTGCGGGTTCCGGTCTGCTGCTGAACGTGTTCACCGACCCCTTCCTTGGCTACTTCCGCAACGTGTACATCTTTGGACAGGAGTACACCGTGGCACAGGCGCTGACCAAGATCGCCGGCGGCGTCACCTTTGTGAACAGTGTGGCTTCCACTGCCTGCGCCGTGGTGCTGTATCTGGCACTGCGTCCCGCACTGGAGCGTGCAAAGCTGCTTTCCAAGGGCGAGAACAAGGCTGCCTGATTTAGATAATAAAGGGACGAGGGAAAGCCCGCGGGCTTTCCCTCGTCCCTTTTCTGTTACCGTTTTCGGCTGCAAAGGTGCTTTGCGGCGTCCCGCCCGGCGGCAAGGCCGCTGCCGAACGCCCAGTGCAGGTTGAAGCCGCCGCAGCTTCCGGCGCAGTCCAGCGTTTCCCCCACAAAGTACAGCCCCGGACAGCCCTTGAACTGGAAGGTCGGTTCCACCTCGGTCAGGGCAAGCCCGCCGCCGGTGGTCTGCGCCTGCCGCCAGCCGCAGGGGGTAAGCCCCTCGAACCGCCAGTGCTTGGCGGTGTGGGCAAGGGGCTGCATCTGCTTGACCGAGCGGTTGTTGGGCATATTGGCAGCTTCCCAGAGGGCGTAGCCCAGTTTGACGTTCAACAGCCCTGTCCAGAACCCGGCAAGGGTGTCGGATGCGGTTTGGATAGCGTGCCGGGCAAGCAGACGGGTCAGGTCTATCTCGCTCAGCTCCGGGAACAGGTCAAGTTCCACGACAGGGTCTCTCAGCCTGCGCCCGGGGGCAAGCAGGCCGGACAGCTGCATGATGCAGATGCCGGAAAGCCCGTAGTCGGTAAACTGCACCTCGCCAATCTCTTCTGCCAGCACCCGGTCACCGTCCAGCAGGCGGGCGGCGGCCTTAGCGCGGATGCCCGCAAGGCTCTTGTTCGGCCTTACACATTGCAGGGCGGTCAGGCAGGGGTAAAGCGGGCGCATCTGCCCGCCGCAGTCGGCGGCAAAGCGGGTGCCGAAGCCGTCCGTGCCGAACTGCGGCCCGGCGGCGCCGCCCATGGCGCAGATAACGGCATCTGCCCGCAGGCTTTCGGTGCCGCCCTCGGCGGTGGTAAACTGCACGGCGTAGCCGCCTTTGCTTTGGCGCAGGGTGCTTACCGTGCAGCCGGTGCGCAGCTGTACGGTGTGCCGCTGCAAATGCAGCTCCAGCAGCGCCAGCACGTCTGCCGCCTGATTGGAATAGGGATACACCCGCCCGGCCTCATCGGTGCGGGTGTACAGCCCCAGCTGCTCAAACCACGCCAGCGGCGCGGCGGCATCCACCGCCGCCAGCAGGGGCCGCAGCGCGGCGGGGTCGGCGGTGAAGTATTTTTCCGGCGCAATGGCGGTGTTGTCCAGATTGCAGCGGCCGTTGCCGGTAGCCAGCAGCTTTTTGCCCACCTTGGGGTTGCGCTCCAGCACCGTGACGCGGACAGCGGGCGCGGCCTGTGCAGCCGCCAGCGCAGCGGCCAGTCCGGCGGCACCGCCGCCCAGAATAAGGATGTGTGCCATGCGGACACCTGCTTTCTTTGGGTTTATTCCTATTTATTGTAGCAGAACCCCGCCCGGAACGCAATGCGGCGGGCAAAGCAAAAAATGCGCTGCCGGTATAATTTGCCGCCGCTGACAGATACTACATACAAAGGAAACCGCAAGGAGGGCAAAATAATGAAAGCAACCGGTATCGTGCGCCGCATCGACGAGCTTGGCAGGGTGGTGATCCCCAAGGAGATCCGCCGCACCCAGCGCATCCGGCGGGGCGACCCGCTGGAGATCTTTACCACCGGCGACGGGGAAGTGATCTTTAAAAAGTACTCGCCCATGGGCGAGGTGAACACCCTTGCCGCCCAGCTGGCAGAGGTGCTCAGCCGCCAGTTTGCACTGACCGCCTTTGTGTGCGACAGGGACCGCATTCTGGCGGTCAGCGGCAGCGGGCGGCGGGAGCTGACCGACCGCAGCATCAGCCAGCCGCTGGAAAAGCTGATGGAAGCCCGCAAGCCCTACCAGAGCCCCGGCGCACCGGAAAAGACCCTGCTGCCCTGCGAGGGCGCACCCCGGGTGCTGCTATGCGCCGCACCGGTACTGGCGGGCGGGGACGTGACCGGCGCGGTGGGTCTGTTGACCGAGGACCGCGCCGCCTGCCCGGAGGACGCCCAGTGCAAGGCCGTGGCAGTGGCGGCGGCCTTTCTGGCAAAGCAGATGGAGGAGTAAGGCGGGACGATTAAACGCATTTTTATGAGGGAGTTTCACCCGCAAAAACACCGCCGCCCGGCCTGTGAAAGCAAGCCGGGCGGCGGTGTACATGAAAGGATGAATGAGAAAATGATTAGTTAATGGTCACGGGCACTTTTTTCAGGCTGTTCCATGCGCGGATGATGCGTGCATTGGTCACCTTGGTGTCCGGGCCAAAGGTTGCACCGTAGTCGGACATCAGACCCTGCTCTACGCACCAGCGGGCAGCCTTCTGCTGCTCGATGTCGTCAGCGGGGATATCGGTGTACAGGGCGGTGCTTACGGGGTCGGGCTTGCCGGCAGTCGTCCACAGGACGGTTGCCAGCTCCTGACGGGTGGAGGGGATAAAGCCGCCCGGCAGCGCATAGTGCAGATACAGGGAAGAACCGTAGGCATAGGTAAGGTAACCCAGACCCGCAGCGCCCAGCACGATGCCAAGTGCGGCTGCACCGGAGGAGAACGCCGAGTCGATCTCGGAGTCATCCAGTGTAGGCGGTGTAGGCTCCGCGGTCACCAGCACGATGGACTTCGGCTGGGATACCTCGATGGTGTAACTGCCGTCCGCGTTTTGTTGTACGCTATCCATAATGGATTCGCCGTCTGCAAGGCAGTCGGTCAATACGGTATCGGTCTTTACGGTAATGGGGTTTGCCTGCTCAGATGTACCGTGAGGCACATAAAGGGTTCCGTAGCCGTTTTCAGAAAAGTCTTCATTTACAGGCACTTGGAAGGTTCTGCCATTCTGATCGCGCACAGTGGCAAAGCCGGTGTTGCTGCCTTGCGGCATGATAGGCTTTGCCACAAAATAACCGCCGGTGATAGAAAGATTGCCCGTGCTGATGGTGTATACATCCACATCTTTGGTAAACAGGCCGCCGGTGATGGAAAGCGAGCCGTAACGTCCTTTGTTGACAACCACGCCGTCAAACAGGCCGTCGCTGATGGTGATGGAAGCGTCACCATTCATGAGCAGCACTTTCTTTTCAAAGGTCCCGCCGGAGATGGTGCCCCGGTTGGACGCTTCTCCTTGGAAGGTGCCGCCGGAGATGGTGCCCCGGTTGGACGCTTCTCCTTGGAAGGTGCCGCCGGAGATGGTGCCCCGGTAGTTGTTGTTCACATCCCCTTGGAAGGTGCCGCCGGAGATGGTGCCGTCGTTGGACATAGCCCCTTGGAAGGTGCCGTCGGAGATGGTGCCCTGGTTGGACGCTTCTCCTTGGAAGGTGCCGCCGGAGATGGTGCCCCGGTTGGTGGTCCAATTGCCGGCGGTGCCGCCCTTAAATTCGGCAGATCTCTTAATAAAGAGACCCGGCTGCAATGCGCTTGCTGCCCCGGGCTCCGAGGAGGGCTGCAGGGTGAAGGTGCCGGAGTTCAAGAACAAGGCGGTTGCGTTGTAGTACCAATGGGCAACGTCACCTTGGCTTGTGGGATTGCCTTTGGCGTCCAGATCGATGGTAATGCTTTCGGCGGTGTTGTTCTCTGCGTCCAGATCACGGCTGCTGCGGGTGGCGGCTTCCTCCTCGGTGCTGCGGGAGACGTCGGCCTCCTGTACAAGGGGTGCAGCCTTTTTGGCCGTGGTCTGGGCGGGTGCATCGAACACCGGGGCGGCTGCCAGTGCAGACACCGGCAGCAGGGACAGCAGCATACTGCCGGTCAGCAGGATGCTTACAATGCGTTTGGCTTTCATAAAGTTTCGCTCCTTTCGTGTGGGTTTTATACGGGGTGTCGTTACCATAAATATACCATAAACTAGGCAAAAACAAAAGAAATTCTGCGCGAATGGGGGCTAAAACTGCGCGAATGGCTGAAAAAGGGGGGAAAACTAAAACACTGCTGCCCGGGGATGTTCTCTTTTGACACCAAAAGAGAACCAGAAAAGTGCCAGCGATTTCGACGCGCTGGAGCCACGAAAAAGGGGCTGCTCGCCCCTTTTAACCCCAAAGAGGAGGGCTACACCGGAAAAAACTGAAGATTCACGCCTGTTCGGCGTGAAGATCTTTTAACCGTTTTTTCCGGCTCCGCCGATTTGAAGCCCCTCAGTCTCGCTACGCTCGACAGCTCCCCCCGGGGGAGCGTTCTCTCCCGCAAGCTTTGCACTTGAGCCGCAAACTGTACCGCCATGCCAAAGGCTCCCTCCCCGAGGGAGCTGGCAAAGCCGTAGGCTTTGACTGAGGGAGTTCACACCCCCTTTATGACAGAATTATGAATCTTTATAAACATTTTTGCAAAGGGCTTGACAGCAGGGCAAAAACGGTTATAATGGTCTTAGCACTCAGGAACAAGGAGTGCTAAACAAACAAAAGCGATACAAAAAGGAGGCAGGCGCTATGACGATGGATGCACGCAAGCAACGGGTCTTGCAGGCGATCGTGGCGCTGTATGGCCTTGAGGGCGAGCCGGTGGGCAGCAGCGTGCTGGCAAACTACTTTGATATGGCAGTGTCCAGCGCAACGCTGCGCAACGAGATGGCGGCGCTGACAAAGCTGGGTCTGCTGGAGCAGCCCCACACCAGCGCGGGGCGTGTGCCCAGCGCCAAGGGCTACCGGTATTATCTGGACAACCTGCTGACCGATGATCAGCCGCTGGACCGCGTTACCCGCGCCCGGGTAGATGCGGTGTTCGCCAGCCTTGACCACGAGCCGGAAAAGCTGGCACAGGGCGCTGCCAAGGCGCTGGCCGCCATCAGCGGCTGCACCGCCGCCGTCAGCACCCCCTGCGCCGAGGATCTGTGCATCGCCCATTACGAGGTGGTGCAGGTGGGCCGCAGCGCAGCCGCTGTGCTGGCTGTGACCACTGCCGGTTACGTCCGCACCCGGGTGGCGCGGGTACGCACCGGGCTTTCCCGGGAAAATGCAGCTGCCCTTGCGGCGCTGCTCAACCGCAACCTTACCTTTGTGGCGCCGGTGGATCTTTCCACCCGGATGCTCAGCGAGCTGTGCGGCCAGATCGCACCGGAACTTGTGCCGGTGGTCAGCGCCGCAGCCGCAATTTTGCAGGACAGCGTAAAGCCCCATGTATTTCTGGGCGGCGAGCAGTACCTGCTGGACTGGCCGCAGCTGGACGGCCGGGTGGGTGATATCCTTACCCTGCTGAACGACGAGGAACAGGCCGCAAACCTGATCGCACCCCCGGAAAACCGCAGCGAAAGCGTGCTGCTGGGCGAGGATCTGGAACCGCAGATCCCCGGGCTGTGCATCGTGAGCGACCGGTATCTGGTAGGCGGCGGGCTGTGGGGCTCCATTGCCCTGATCGGCCCCACCCGGATGCCCTTCCAGAAGCTGATGCCCCTGCTGCACGAGTTTGCAGACCAGCTTGGCGAGGGCATGAGCGGCAAACGAAAAGACACCCCGCAGGCTGCCGTACCGCGGCGGACTGTGATCTATAAGGAGGATCTGGAATGAGCGAAGAAGCAAAGAACACGGTGCCCGAGACCGAGCAGCCGGAGACTGCCCCCGAGGAAAAGACCGCTGCCGCAGCGCCCGAACAGGCTGCTGCCGAGGCTGCCGCTACCGAAGAGGACAAGAAGAAGGACGGCGGCTGGTTCAACAAGAAGGCCCGGGAGATGGAAGCCGTTAAGGCAAAGCTGGATGCAGCGGAAAAGAACGCCGCACAGGCCAAGGATCAGCTGCTGCGCATGGCTGCCGAGTACGACAACTACCGCAAGCGCTCCACCCGCGAGGCCGACCAGAAGTTTGGCGACGGTGTTTCCCATGCAGTGGAAAAGATCATCCCCATTCTGGATACGCTGGATATGGCTGCCAACGCCCCCACCACCGATGAGAACTACAAAAAGGGCGTGGTCATGACGCTGGATAAGGCGGCAAAGGCACTGGAAGCCCTCCATGTGGAGGAGATCGAGGTGCTGGGCAAGCCCTTTGACCCCAACTTTATGAATGCTGTGCAGCAGATCCCCGCCCCGGACGGGCAGGAGAGCGGCACGGTGGTCACCGTTTTCCAGAAGGGTTACAAGCTGGGTGACAAGATCATCCGCCATGCAACCGTTGTGGTGGCCGAATAAATAAGCCGAACCTCCCGCAAGGGAGTTTGCAATAACATCCGCTTGACATCATCATAAGCATCATATAAACAAGATTTGTTCTTTCGAGAGGAGACATCATTATGAGTAAGATTATTGGTATCGACCTTGGTACTACCAACAGCTGCGTAGCTGTTATGGAGGGCGGCGAGCCCGTTGTCATCGCCAACTCTGAGGGTGCCCGCACCACCCCGTCCGTTGTCGGCTTCACCAAGACCGGCGACCGTCTGGTAGGTCAGGTTGCAAAGCGTCAGGCTATCACCAACCCCGACAACACCGTTTCTTCCATCAAGCGTCAGATGGGCACCGACCACAAGGTGACCCTGAACGGCAAGGAGTACACTCCCCAGCAGGTCAGCGCTATGATCCTGCAGAAGCTGAAGGCTGATGCCGAGGCTTATCTGGGCGAGACCGTTACCGAGGCTGTCATCACTGTGCCTGCCTACTTCAACGACAGCCAGCGTCAGGCAACCAAGGACGCAGGCACCATTGCCGGCCTGAACGTCCGCCGTATCATCAACGAGCCCACCGCAGCTGCTCTGGCTTACGGTGTGGATAAAGAGGACGACCAGAAGATCATGGTCTACGATCTGGGCGGCGGCACCTTCGATGTGTCCATCATCGAGATGGGCGACGGCGTTACCGAGGTTCTGGCCACCAACGGCGATACCCATCTGGGCGGCGATGACTTCGACCAGCGCATCATCGACTGGATGGCAGACGCCTTCCAGACCGAGAACGGCATCGACCTGCGCAAGGACAAGATGGCTGCACAGCGCTTGAAGGAAGCCGCCGAGAAGGCTAAGATCGAGCTGTCCAGCGCAATGAGCAGCCAGATCAACCTGCCCTTCATCACCGCCGATGCTACCGGCCCCAAGCACCTGGATATGACCCTGACCCGCGCAAAGTTCAACGAGCTGACCGCTGATCTGGTCGATCGTACCATGACCCCCGTGCGCAAGGCTCTGCAGGATGCAGGTCTGCGCGCTTCCGACCTGAAGAAGGTGCTGATGGTCGGTGGTTCTACCCGTATCCCCGCTGTCTACGACGCAGTGAAGAAGGAACTGAACTGCGAGCCCTTCAAGGGCATCAACCCCGATGAGTGCGTGGCTGTCGGTGCTGCTATTCAGGGCGGCGTTCTGAACGGCGAGAAGAAGGGTCTGCTGCTGCTGGATGTCACCCCGCTGAGCCTTGGCATTGAGACTCTGGGCGGCGTGTGCACCAAGATCATCGACCGCAACACCACCATCCCCACCCATAAGAGTCAGGTGTTCTCCACCGCAGCCGACAACCAGCCCTCTGTTGAGGTCAACGTGCTGCAGGGCGAGCGTGAGTTTGCCCGCGACAACAAGAGTCTGGGTGTGTTCCATCTGGATGGTATTGCTCCGGCTCCCCGTGGCGTGCCTCAGATCGAAGTTACCTTTGATATCGATGCCAACGGCATCGTGAAGGTCAGCGCTAAGGATCTGGGCACCGGCAAGGAGCAGAACATCACCATCACCGCTTCCACCAATATGTCCAAGGAGGACATCGACAAGGCTGTGAAGGAAGCTGAGCAGTTTGCTGCCGACGATAAGAAGAAGCGTGAAGAGGTCGATATCCGCAACGGTGCCGACCAGATGGTGTTCCAGACCGAGAAGATGCTGAAGGAGAACGGCGACAAGCTGCCCGCAGACGTGAAGAGCGATGCCGAGGCAAAGCTTGCTGACCTCAAGACCGCTGTCCAGTCCGGCAATGTGGACGACATCAAGGCAAAGCAGGAAGCCCTGAGCCAGGTGTTCGAGAAGATGTATCAGGCAGCCGCTGCCGCACAGCAGGCCGCCGGTGCACAGCCCGGTGCTGACGCAGGCGCAGCCAACGAAAAGCCCAACGATGACGGCGTTGTGGATGCCGACTTCAAGGAAGTCTAAGTCTGACACAAAGCGCTGTGTCCGGCCAAACCGGCGGGCACACGCGCAATAGAGCAAAAGCCGCTCCGGTTTAGGCCGGGGCGGCTCTTGCTGGTTTATAAGTAAAAGAGTTCTCGCTGCCGCAAAAGCCTTCCCCCGGACGGGGGAAGGTGGCATGACGCGAAGCGGCATGACGGATGAGGGCGCAGACAACAGCTGCGAAAGACCAAAGCGGGAGCTTTTGAACAGGAGGAACCGACCGGGGCGTTACCCGGAGAGGGCGTTCCCGGAGAGGTGAGTGGATATGGCACAGGAAAAGCGTGATTATTACGAAGTGCTGGGGGTATCCAAGGGCGCAAGCGATGCCGAGATCAAAAAGGCATACCGCAAGCTTGCCATGAAGTACCACCCGGACTATAACCCCGGCGATAAGGACGCCGAGGCAAAGTTCAAGGAGATCAACGAGGCAAACGAGGTGCTTTCGGACCCGAAGAAGCGCCAGCTGTACGACCAGTACGGCTTTGCCGGTGTTGACCCCACTTATGCAGCACAGAACGGCGGCGGCCCCGGCGGCTTTGGCGGTTTTGGCGGCGATGGTGTGGATCTGGGCGACATTTTTGGCGATATCTTCGGCGGTGGCTTTGGCGGCTTCGGCGGCTCGTCCCGTCAGGCAAACCCCAACGCCCCCCGCAAGGGTCAGGACATCCGGGTGCGCATCACCCTGAGTTTTGACGAGGCCGTGCACGGCTGCAAGAAGAACATTACCATCACCCGCCAACAGGAGTGTACTGAGTGCCACGGCTCCGGCTGTGCCGCCGGTACCAGCCCCGAGACCTGCCCGGACTGCGGCGGACGCGGCTTTGTCATCCGCCAGCAGCGCACCCCCTTTGGCGTGATGCAGACCCAGCAGCCCTGCTCCCGCTGCGGCGGCAAGGGCAAGCTGGTAAAGAACCCCTGCAAGGTCTGCCACGGCAGCGGCAAGGTAGCTACCAAAAAGACGCTGGAGGTGTCCATCCCCATGGGCATCGACGACGACCAGAGCTTTGCACTGCGCGGCATGGGCGATGCTGGTACCAACGGCGGCCCCACCGGTGACGTCATCGTCATGGTCACCGTGCGCCCCAGCGAGGTGTTCCAGCGTGACGGCTACGATGTGTGGGTCACCGTGCCCATCACTTACAGTCAGGCGGTGCTGGGCGACAGCGTCACCGTGCCCTCCATTGACGGCAAGGTGGAGTACACCGTGCCCGAGGGCACCCAGAGCGGCACCACCTTCCGCCTGCGCGGCAAGGGCATCCAGTACCTGAACGGCCGCGGCCGCGGCGATATGTACGTCAAGTGCGAGGTGGAGATCCCTAAAAAGCTGAACAAGGCGCAGCGCGATGCCCTGAAAAAATTTGAGGGCACGCTGAAAGAAGAAAACTACGAAAAGCGTAAGGGCTTCTTCAAAAAGCTGAAGGATATGTTCAACGCATAAAAACCAAACGGCGGTACGTTCCATCGGAGTGTGCCGCCGTTTTTTTGCATGTGAACCCTACAAAAACAGCGGAGGCGCTGCCCTTTCGGGCAGCGCCTCCGCCTGCTTTGTTCTTTGGTGTACTCCGAGCCGGTCTTATGAGATAAGATGGATCAGAGCAGGATGACTGCTGCATTGATGATCAGGCCGACACCGGAAGCGGTGGAGCTGATCATGTAAGCGGTGCAGGCGATGTCACGGATGGCGTTGGCAGTGCTCTTCTCCATATCGGCAGTCAGAGCATCCAGACCGGTCTCAGTCCAAGTGTTGGGGTTCTTACGGCGGTAATTGCGGACAGCGGTCAGACCCTTGAACCAGCCGTACGGGGGAATCAGCCAGCACAGCAGAGCCTCAGACATGGTAGCATTGGCGCCGCCTTCGGTGTAGGTCATCTCTTCAGTGGACAGTACATTGTAGTACGCGGGCATCATCATTTTTTCCATAATAACACTCCTTTTGAAACAAAGCTATCCAAAACGGTGCATCCCAAAACGCACCGTTTTATCTGATTAAAAAGGTCAGCGCACGATCAGCAGAACGGCGCTCAGGGGAGCCAGCGCCACCACCATGGTGGTGGAAACGGCATCCCGCACAAAGTTGCCGGCGGATTTGCTCATATCGGCGGCAAGGGCATCGGTGGCGCGGCCCATCACGGTAAAGAAGTTGCCGTCCTTGTTGCCGTCCTGCTGCAGCCAGGTGCGTGCCTGCTTGATGCCCCAGATATAGCTGGAGGCCAGCACCACAGCACCTACGACCGTTGCGGCAGTGGTGGCGATACCGGCAGCATCATCCACTGCGCCGCCGCCGGTGGTATAGGTCATTTCTTCGTTGGAAAGTACCGCATAATCTGCGGGATAATTCATCTTTTTCATCATCAATACTCCTTTGTCAAAGGGAAATGCCGCATTGCATCCCGATCCCCCGGCGTCTATACCCAAAGGCTGATAGAGCATTGTTCTCTATATGGTCATTCTACAACAGTGGTCGGATTTTATCAAGGGGTTTTGGCACATCTGTGCAAAAACTGGCGGGACGCATGAAATTGCGGCTATAAATTTGTGAAAATAGACTGCAATAATTTAGGCTTTTGGCTGTTTACCCCTGTACTCCGGCGCGGTAGAGGTAGGGGTCGCTCTTGAAGCTGTCAAAGTTGTACAGCACAAGGATCTGGTCGTAGCCGTTATCGGCGATCAGCTTGTCCAAGCCGTAGTTGTAGTTGCGGAAGTCCACCACGTCAATGTCGGCGTAGTTGGCGGTCAGGTAGGGTACAAAGCAGTTGGCGTAGCTGTCCTTGATGACAAGGATGCGCCCGCTGCCGTTGCCCTGCACCCGGCTTAAACCGTTGTTGCCGTGCAGGAACATGGCGTATTTATCATAAACGGAGAGCTTCTCCGTGTCGTACAGGCCGGTGGTCTGCCCCTCGGTGGGCTGGCCTGCCGCCGTCACGTTCCATACGGTCAGGGTGTTGGCAAGGTCGTAGTAGGTGATCACGTCCGGCACGGCGTTCCATGTGCGCGCCTTGGCGTAGTGGGTGCCGTAAAAGCCGTCGGCAGTCAGGGCAGTGTGGGCGGCGGTATCAAAGGGGGTAAGGCCAAGGGTCTGGCACAGCTGGCTGTAAGCGTAGTAGGCACCAAGGCTCGTCCAGTGGTGGTCGGTGCGGTAATAAATATACTCGCTCTTGTGGGCGGTAAGGGTGGGGCGCACGTCCACAAAGCTGCCGCCGGCCGCCTGCACCGCAGCGGAAAGCTGGTCAAGGTAGCCGTCCTCGTCCAGCAGGGGGGCGTTTGCGGGCACGTTTTCTTTATAGATATCGCTGGCGGCGGGTGCCAGCAGCACATTCACCTTGCCCGGGTAGCGCTGGCACAGGCTGGTGAGCGCTGCGGTGTTTTTGGGCAGGGTGCGCTCCTCGCTGGAAAGCAGCCCATAGGTGCGGGGGAACATCATGTGCTCCTTGCCCAGCAGGATGCCGCCGTTCTGCTGCTTTTGCAGAAGGGTGGTCTCCACCACGCTCTGCAGGCTGATCCACTGGTCACGCCCCGCCACCTGATCCTTGACGTATTTGGTGTAGGCGGTAAAGTAGCTGTTCAGCCCCTTGGCGGTGAACTGGGTCAGCGCCGGGCGCTGGCTCAGGGTGGTATTCTCCAGCTCACTGTAGCTGCGATCCGGGGTGACCATATCCAGCGTGAACAGCCCGATGAAAAACAGGCTGAACACCACCAGCACCGGGTAGTGCAAAAGGGAGGAGGTCTTTTTCTCGTGTTTGGACATCTTCCCGCCTCCTTAAAAGTTAAAATACAGGAACGGGCTGTTGGTGCTGCCCACCACATAGGCGGTGGAGACCACCAGCAGCGTCAGGATGGCGGCGCAGCGGGTGACCACGTTCTTGCGCAGCACGTCCCACAGCTTTTCGATCAGCGGGGTGCAGCACACCACGCTTACCGCCAGCAGCACGCCATAATTCCGCAGGAAATACAGCGGTGACACCCCGCCGGAGGGGATAAAGAGCTTCTGGAACAGCAGCCCAAAGGACACGCCGGTGTCGTTGCCCACGAACATTGCCCAGCCTACCACCACAAGGAACAGGGTGTAGAAATGCGGCCACACCTTGCCCTTTTTCAGGTAGGGCAGCAGGAACAGCTTTTCAGCCGCCAGCAGCACAAAGTAGTAAAGACCCCAGCAGATAAAGTTCCAGTTCGCGCCGTGCCAGATGCCGGTGAGCAGCTCCACGATGAACAGGTTCAAGATCTGCCGCTTGAGCCCCTTGCGGTTGCCGCCCAGCGGGATATACACATACTCCCGGAACCAGCCGGACAGGGTCATGTGCCAGCGCCGCCAGAACTCAGTGATGGAAGCGGAGATATAGGGGTAGTTGAAGTTTGCAGGGAAATCGAAGCCCAGCATCTTGCCCATGCCGATGCCCATGAGGGAGTAGCCGGAGAAATCGAAGTACAGCTGCAAACTGTATGCGATGATGCCCAGCCACACCAGCGGGGTGGAAGCGTTTGCCAGACCCACAAAGGTGGTGGAGGGGCTGTCGGCTACCCCGATAATGTCCGTCCACAGCGCGCCCACGGCGTCCGCCAGCAGCACCTTTTTGGCAAGACCGAAGGTGAACAGGGTCATGCCCTCTTCAATTTGTTTGAGGTTATAGCGGTGCTTGTAGACGTGCAGCTGGTCGGAGACGTCCCGGTACTTGACGATAGGCCCCGCGATAAGCTGCGGGAACATGACCACATAAGCGCCGAAATCAATGATGTTGCGCTCGGCTTTTACGTCCCGGCGGTAGACGTCGATGGAGTAGGAAAGGGTCTGGAAGGTGTAGAAGCTGATGCCCAGCGGCAGGGTACCAATGCCCTGAATTTCGGCAAAGGCGGTGCCCAGCAGGGCATTCACGCTGCGCAGCACAAAGTTTGCGTATTTGAAGTAGAACAGCATCCCTAAGCTGCCAATGAGCGCCACCAGCAGAAAAAAGCGGCGCAGCGCGGGCTTTGCATCAAAATGTTCGATGGCAAGGCCGCTGAGATAGTTGATGAGGATAAGCGCCACCATGACCGGGAAAAAGCGCACCTCGCCCCAGCAGTAGAACACCAGACTGCACAAAAACAGCACGGTGTTCTTCAGTTTTGCGGGGGCAAGATAGTACAGCGCCAGCGTGATGGGCAGAAAACGAAACAGGAAGATGATGGTGCTGAAAACCAAGGGGTCAGCCTCCTTTTTTACACGGAATTACAGACTCAGCCTTCCCCCGGCCGGGGGAAGGTGGCATGACGGATGCGGGCGCAGCTTCAGCAGAAATCCCCCGCATCAGGGGCTTTCTACTGAAAAAAGCCGATGCCGCAGATGGCACCGGCTCAGAAGATCAGATTCAGCTGTTCAGGGCGCTGTCCACAGCACTGTTCAGGTCTGCGGTGCACTCGTTGGAGGCGATCACCATGACCACTCGGTCGCCCTTGGAGGAGATGATGGCATTTTCCACGTTGCTCTGTGCCTGTGCAAACTCGGCGTAGTTGCCGTAGAAAGCCACCTGATCCTGCTTGTAGCTTTCCAGCGCGGTCACCACGTCCTGTGCCTTGCCGGAAGCGGCTTCCACCACCAGCACAAGGCCGGCATCGCCGTTGTCATTGCTCTTCACGCCCTTGTAGGCGGCTACGTCCTCGGCCTTCAGGCCGAAGTCGTACTCGATGTTCATGGCAGCGATCTCGAACTGGTTGGAGATGGGGTCAGCAGCCAGCAGGGTCTCCACGGCGCTGTCCAGATCGGCGGTGCCGTTTTCAGCGGTATCCGCCGCCGGGGCGGCAGTGCTCGAAGCCGGTGCAGAGGCGGAGGCGCTGGACACGGAGGACGGCGCGGAAGAAGCGCTGCCGCCGCAGCCGGTCAGGGCAACAGCCAGCACGGCGCTGACGGCGATCACAGAGAGTTTTGTGCGGTTTATCATAAAATATTCCTTCTTTTGTTGAATTCGTTTGTCGGGGTGCGGGGCTGCGCCGCGCACACGGGCAGACTGTATTTATCTTACCATAACAGCAGGTAAATTGCAACGCACCCCACAGGGTTTTCCGGCAGTTTTCATCGGATTTTAACCGGTCACGGTCTCCCCGGCGGCAATGCGCTGCAAAACGGCTACTGCGTCCTCCAGACACAGGCCGCTCCGGTTGAGCAGGGCGGCGTTTTCCGGGCCCACATAGCGCCAGTGCCACGGCTCGTAGGTGATGCCGGTCACGCTTTCCGCCTCCTTGGGGTAGCGCAGGATAAAGCCGTACTGCTCTGCGTTCTCGCACAGCCAGCGGAAGGCGGCGGTGTCGGCAAAGCCAGTGTCAAGGGTGGTGTGCTCCGGGCTGTTCAGGTCGGCGGCAAGGCCGCAGTTGTGCTCCGAGCAGCCCGGCGGGTTGACGATGGCAGCAGCCTTTTCCCGAGCGGCGGCTTCGCTCAGGCCCTTGTTGCGGTAGTACTGGGTCTTGTTGTCGTACAGCTTTTTCTGGTAGCTGACGCTGCGGTAGCCGCTCTGCATCCGCACGTCCACGCCGTCCTTGGCGGCAGCGGTCTGCATGGAGAGAAAGGCATCGGCAGCTTCGGTCTGCAAGGTCTTGTTGATGGCGGTAGCCGAGCCGCACTCCTTGGTCTCGACAGGGTAGTCCTCCGGCATCTTGTGGGTGCGGCTCACAAGGATCATGCGGGGGTCGTCCAGCAGCGCCTGCGCCTGTGCGGCGGTAAGGGTGCTCTGCTGCGCACCGTTCTCGGCGGGCTGCGCAAGGCTCTCGGCAGGCAGCTCCGGCAGCTGCGGCACCGCAGCCTTGCGGGTGCAGGCGTAGGCGGTGCCGCCTACCACAAAGCAGGCCAGCGCCGTCAGGCAGAGCAGACGGCGGGCGTGATGGTTACGGTGATGGGAAGAACGCATGGAACCTACCTTCTTTCACAAAAAAAGGATAAGCACCCGCCGCCCCGGGCAGACTATCCGCAAAAGGGGGCGCGGGAAGATGAAGATGACAGCGCAGGAATACGCACGCCGGGTGCAGAAGGCCGGGCCGCACTCGCCGCTTCTGGCAGACTGCCTTTGGGCGTTCTGCGTGGGCGGCGGCATCTGCCTGCTGGGTGAGGGGCTGCGGCAGCTGTTTTTGCGGCAGGGCGCGGACGCCGAAGCGGCGGGCACCCTGACCAGCTGCACTTTGATCTTGTTCTCGGCGGTGCTGACCACGCTGGGCTGGTACCAGAAGCTGGCAGCAAAGGCCGGGGCGGGGTCGCTGGTGCCCATCACCGGCTTTGCCAACGCGGTGGTCAGCGCGGCCATCGAGTTCAAGGCCGAGGGACGGGTGCCGGGCACGGGCGCCAAGATGTTCCTCATCGCCGGGCCGGTCATCGTGTACGGCACGCTGGCGGCGGTGGTGTACGGCGCGGTGCTCTGGCTGCTGGGGGCCTCTGCTTTATAATACGGAACAGCCCCGCCGGATATTGCAGCGCCGCAGCACCAGTATAGCACGTGCCGGGGCATTTTTTGTAGAAAAAAGGAGAAAATTTTATGACAGAGCGCCGGGGCGATACCCTGTTGTTCCATACCCCGCCGGTCATCGCCGCACAGGCGGCGGTGGGCGGCAAAAAAGAGAGCGAGGGCCCGCTGGCGGCGGGCTTTGACGAACTGACCACCGACAACCGGCTGGGACAGCGCAGCTGGGAAGCCGCCGAAAAGCAATTGCAGCTGCGGGCGGCACGGCTCTGCCTGCAAAAGGCGTCTCTGCCCGCAGAGCGGGTAGACCTTGCGCTGGCAGGGGACTTGCAGGCGCAGTGCACCGCTTCCGGCTATGCACTGCGGGAGCTGGGCGTGCCCTTTGCGGGGCTGTTCGGGGCGTGCAGCACCATGGCGGAGGCGCTGGCGCTGGGCGCGGCGCTGTGCAGCAGCGGGGCGGCGCAGAACCTGCTGGCCATGACCTCCAGCCATTTCTGCGCGGCAGAGCGTCAGTTCCGCACCCCGCTGAGCTACGGCGCGGTGCGCACCCCTACCGCGCAGTGGACAGCCACCGCCGCCGGGTGCTGCCTGCTGCGTCCGGCAGGGCAGGGGGTGGGCATTGCCGCCGCAACCCTTGGCCGGGTGCAGGACTATAACATCAAGGATATCAACAATATGGGCGCAGCCATGGCACCGGCAGCAGCTGCCACCCTGCTGCATTATCTTGCCGATACCCATGCAGAACTGCGGGATTTTGACTGCATCTACACCGGCGACCTTGGGCTGGTGGGCAGTCAGATGCTGCGGGAGCTGCTGGCAGCAGAGGGTCTGCTGCTGAAAAACCACGCGGACTGCGGCTGTCTGCTTTACGATGCCGGGGAGCAGCGGGTAAAGAGCGGTGGTTCGGGCGCGGGCTGCTGCGCCGCCGTGCTCTGCGCGCATATCCTGCCAAAGCTGCTGCGCCGCGGCAGCCGCCGGGTGCTGTTCCTCGCCACTGGGGCGCTGATGAGTCAGACCACCTTTTTGCAGAAGGAGAGCATCCCGGCGGTGGCGCATTTGGTAGAACTGACCGCACCGGAAAAGGAGAGCTGAAATGAACTATCTGTGGGCATTTTTAATAGGCGGCGCCATCTGCGCGGTGGGGCAGCTGTTCATCGACCTGACAAAGCTGACCCCGGCACGCATCCTCACCGGCTATGTGGTGGCGGGAGTGGTACTCTCGGCGGCGGGGCTGTATGCGCCGCTGGCAGAGTTTGCCGGTGCGGGGGCGAGCGTGCCCCTGCTGGGCTTTGGGCATCTGCTGGCAAAGGGGGTGCGCACTGCCGTGGCGGAAAAGGGTGCCATCGGCATCCTGACCGGCGGGCTGACCGCTGCCTCTTCGGGCATCACCGCAAGCCTTGTCTGCGGCGTGGTATGCAGTCTTGTGGGCAAAAGCCACGACCAGAACTGATGTTTTGCCCGCGCTGTTTCGCCACATTTTGCGCCCGGCGGCTGGTAAACTGGGGGCAAAACGGAGGTGAGGCGCATGAAACACAGCGGACAGACCGTATTGTGGGAGCTGTGGGCGGCGCTGTGCCTGTGCACGGCGCTGGTGCTGCCGCCGGGCAGCCCGTGGCTGCACGAGCCGGCACTTTTGTACCCGGGGCTTATGCTGGCGGCAGTCGTGCCCGCCGCGTGGGTGGTGTGGTGGGTGGCGTTGCCGCCGCAGTCGTTGCCGCCGGAGCAGCTGCTACAGCCGGTGCAGCGGCAGAGCCTTGCCGCACTGTGCGGGACATAACAGCGAAAAAAACAAAAACCCCTGTGCCGGTTACCCGGTACAGAGGTTTTGTTCGTCAATCAAACTGCGCAATCAAGCGTTCTTGTTAGCACGCTTTGCCATACGGCTGATCTTGCGGCTGGCGGTGTTCTTCTTGATGACACCCTTAGCGCGAGCCTTGTCGATCGCGGAAACAGCAGCCAGGACGGTTGCGTCCTTGTCAGCGGCATTCGCATCGATGGCAGCGTCTGCCTTCTTGACGACTGTTTTCAGGTTGGTCTTAATGGCCTTGTTGTGAGCCTGCTCTGCAGCAGCCTGCACGACGCGGTCCTTCTGAGATTTGATGTTAGGCATTCGTTCCACCTCCTTGGCTACCTATAACAGCGCACCCTATGATACCATATTTCGCGTACCAGCGCAAGCGTTTTTTTGATTTTTGTTTGGAAAAGTTTTATTTTTCCCATACTTTCCGGCAAGAAAGCGGGCTTTTGCCCCAAAAAGGAACGGAGAGTGTGGAAAATGCGTACTACGGATATGGCCGACGAGCTGTTTTCAGGCGCGGCGCAGCCGCTGCCCGCAGGGGTGCGGCTGGCCACCGCCCGCCACGGCGGGGTCACGGTGACAAGGGTGGAGATCGCCCGCGAGGGGCTCAGCCGCCCCCGGGGCAGGTATGTCACGCTGGAAATGCCCAGCGTCAGCGTGCTGGACGAGCGGGACGCCGCCGTCATCGAGGTGTGCGCCCAGGAGCTGCGGGCCCTTTTGCCGCCGGAAGGGCCGGTGCTGGTGCTGGGGGTGGGCAACCGCCGCATCACCGCCGATGCCCTTGGCCCGCGCACGGTGCAGCGCATTCTTGTCACCATGGGCGCGGGCGCTGCCCCGCCGGTGCGGGGGCTGCGCCCGGTAGCAGCCGTTGCGCCCGGGGTGGCGGCAGCCACCGGGCTTTCCCTGCAGCAGCTGGCGGCGGCGCTGGTGGGGCAGCTGCGCCCGGCGGCGGTGGTCTGCGTGGACAGTCTCTGCTCCGCCGAGGGGCAGCGGCTGGGGCGCACGGTGCAGTTTTCGGACTCAGGACTTTACCCGGCGCAGGCCGACCACACCCGTCACCTGACCCGGGACACCTTAGGCGTGCCGGTGGTGGCGGCGGGCATCCCCACCCTGATGCAGGCGCAGGAGGGGGCAGACCTTGTGGTCACGCCCCGTGCGCTGGACAGCGTCATCGCCCACGGCGCGGCCCTGCTGGCGGGCAGCGTCAACCGCGCCTTGCAGCCCCGCCTTACCGTGCAGCAGCTCTGCTGGCTGACGGGGTGAAGAAAGGAGGTCTTGCCATGCGCAGCAGAGAGCCTTGGCGTCTGCCTGCGGGGCAGAGCAGGGCAGTGCCCTTTTTGCAGGCTGCGGTGCTGTTTGCAGCGCTGTGCATCTTTGCCCGCAGCGCCGCGCTGGTGCTGGCGGCCTTTCTGGCAGCGCCGGTGCCCGCCGCGCAGACTTTGCTGCATCTGGGGCAGCAGGCCGTGGAGAGCCGGGCAGCAGAATCGTCTGCGGAAAGCGCGGTGGAGGCTGCGTCTGTGCCGCCGGAGCAAGAAACTGCTGCTCCGGTACAGACCGGAGTGGAGCGGTATTTTGTGTCCCTGCAGCCGGACGAGGCCCGCCCCGCCGATGCGGGCACAGTGACAGAGCAGCAGTTCGGGCAGGGCAGCGGCGAAAAGTACATCCCCTGCGGTGCGGGCAGCATCAAGAATAACACCCGGCAAACGGCGGCAGACATTGCCGCCGAGGCGGCGCAGCCCCTGCCCTTTGCCATCGAAAAGGACAGCGCTGCGCCGCAGGTGCTCATCATGCACACCCACGCCACCGAGGACTACCGCCTTTCTGCCGGGCTGTGGTTCACCCCCGGGGACGGTGCCCGCAGCACCGACCGCAGCATCAATATGTGCGCGGTGGGGCGGGTGATGGCCGATACCCTCAATGCGGCGGGAATCTGCACCCTGCACGACGAGACCCTGAACGACTACCCCAGCTACACCGGCAGCTACGCCAACAGCCGGGCGGTGGTGCAGCAGTATCTGGCGCAGTACCCCAGCATCAAGGTGGTGCTGGACGTCCACCGGGACGCCATCGAGCGGGAAAACGGCACCCGCTGCGCCCCGGTGTGCAGCATAGACGGGCGGCAGGCGGCGCAGGTGATGATCATCTGCGGGTGCGACAACGGCACCAGCGTGCAGCTGCCCGCATGGCGGCAGAACCTTCGTTTTGCCGCTGCGTGGGAGCGCAGCATGGAGGCAAAATACCCCGGCCTTACCCGCCCGGTGCTGTTCAGCTACCGGTTCTATAATCAGGACCTGACCACCGGCAGTCTGCTGATCGAGATCGGTGGGCATGGCAACAACTTAAATGAGGCCCTGTACGCCGGATATCTGGCAGCACAGGGCCTCGCGGATGCACTATTAAGCTGAATCAGCCGCCAAGGCTGGAGATCATGCTGCTCTTGGCAGACTGATAGTAGCTCCAGGCCTGATCGGCTATGGTCTCGGGCTGGTTATACTCCCGCAGCACACTGCGCATCTCGCTGACCACCGAGGAGACGGCACTGTCGTAGCGGCTTTCCACCGAGGAAAGATGCTTGTAGGCGATGCTGACTTTATTGGCAAAGGTCCGCTGAGAGGCGGGCAGAGCGTGGTATTCATCCTTTGCGCTCTGGATGGCACTGCTGACATCCGACCGTGCAGAGGACTCCAGCGAGTACAGCTCGCTCATCAGCGACGAGATCTTGGCGTCGCACTCGGGGTTGGGCTCGGCGTAGATGTGACCGGAGTCCCCCGATGCGGAAGCTTCCGCAGCGGTGGTCTCCCCGGCGCTTGGGGGAGAGGGGAACCAGTCGCCGAACAAAAACTCGTTGTACCCGGCAATGAATTCCTCTTTGGTGCAGCCGCTCAGCAGGGCGGCCAGTGCGCAGCTGACCACAGCGAGGGTCAGCAGACGGATGATGCGGTGTGTGTGCTTCATGATCTCCTCCAGAATCTGTTTTTGCGGAATACCGCTTTTTCCCATTTTATCAGAGAAAAGGCGTTCTGACAAGAAAAAACACAGAATTTTCCCCGATGCCGCGCGGTAAGGTTGACAAAATGCCGCCAACGTGCTATTTTAAAACAGCAAATGCAAGGAACGGGAAAAGTAGCGCGGGCCGTCCGGCCCAGAGAGTGCGGCACAGCTGAGAGCCGCGCCCGCACGCCGCGTGAACGAACACCCGGGAGCAGCAAACTGAACATGGCAGCTGCCATTAGTAGGTGCGCCGCAGGCCCTGCGTTACAGGGGCAGCGCTTTTATTGAGCGCGTGAGCGACCGGACACTTCCGGTAATTCAGGTGGCACCGCGGACATTACAAGACAGCTTGTTCGCCCTGAACTTTCAGGGCAAAAGCTGTCTTTTTTCTTTATAAAGGAGAACTACTATGGAACGTACCGAGATCCTTTCGCTGTTCAAGAACACCCCGGCAGACGGCACCGAGATCACCGTCTGCGGCTGGGCAAAGAACATCCGCGACTCCAAGAACATCGGCTTCATCGCCCTGTCGGACGGCGGCTGCTTCAAGACCCTGCAGGTCGTGCTGGAAGCCGGTAAGCTGGCAAACTACGATGAAGTCATCCACACCGGTCTGTACAGCAGCATGCGCATCAAGGGCAAGCTGGTGCTCACCCCGCAGGCAAAGCAGCCCTTTGAGCTGAACGCCGAGAGCGTGGAGATCCTGGGCGACTGCCCCGCCGACGAATACCCCCTGCAGAAAAAGAAGATGAGCATGGAGTATCTGCGCACCATGCCCACCCTGCGCCCCCGCACCAACACCTTCAACGCTGCTTTCCGCGTGCGCAGCGTGGCTGCCTACGCCATCCACAAGTTCTTCCAGGAGAACGGCTTTGTCTACGCCCACTCTCCGCTGATCACCGCTTCCGACTGCGAGGGTGCCGGCGAGATGTTCCGCGTGACCACGCTGGATCTGGACAATCTGCCCAAGACCGAGGACGGCGCTGTGGATTACAGCAAGGACTTCTTTGAAAAGCCGGTCAACCTGACCGTTTCCGGCCAGCTGGAGGCCGAGGCCATGGCTATGGCCTTTGGCAAGGTGTACACCTTTGGCCCCACCTTCCGCGCGGAGAAGAGCTTTACCACCCGCCACGCTGCGGAGTTCTGGATGATCGAGCCGGAGATGGCCTTTTGCGACCTGAATGGCTACATGGACAACGCCGAGGCCATGATCAAGTACGTCATCCGCTATGTGCTGGACAACTGCCCGGACGAGATGGCCTTCTTTAACCAGTTCATCGACAAGGGTCTTGTCGAGCGTCTGGAGCTGGTGGCAAACAGCGAGTTCGCCCGCATCAGCTACACCGAGGCGATCGAAATTCTGAAAAAGAACAACAAGAAGTTCCAGTACCCCGTGGAGTGGGGCGTGGATATCCAGACCGAGCACGAGCGCTACCTGACCGAGGTGGTGTACAAAAAGCCGGTCTTTGTCACCGACTACCCCAAGGAGATCAAGAGCTTCTACATGAAGCAGAACGCCGACGGCAAGACCGTGGCTGCAGCAGATATGCTGGTGCCCGGCATCGGCGAGCTGATCGGCGGCAGCCAGCGTGAAGAGGACTACGGCAAGCTGGTGGCCCGCATGGACGAGCTGGGCATGGACAAGACCAACTACGAGTGGTACCTGAACCTGCGCAAGTTCGGCGGCGTGGAGCACGCAGGCTACGGCTTGGGCTTTGAGCGTATGATCATGTACCTCACCGGCATCCAGAACATCCGTGACGTGCTGCCCTTCCCCCGCACCGCATACGGCTTCTGAGAAGCGCGCATACTGTAATCAAAGAAAGCCGCCGCCTCTGCGGCGGCTTTCTTGTTCTTCATTTTTCAACAAGGAGCACAAAACAAGTGGAAAACATTTCGCCTGCCCTCTTGGAGTGGTTTTACAAGAACCGCCGCAGTCTGCCCTTCCGGGAGGACCCCACCCCCTACCATGTGTGGCTCAGCGAGGTGATGCTGCAGCAGACCCGGGTGTCGGCGGTGCTGCCGTATTACTACCGCTTTCTGGAAGCGCTGCCGGATATCCCCGCGCTTGCCGCCTGCGAGGAGGAAAAGCTGCATAAGCTGTGGGAAGGACTGGGCTATTACAGCCGGGTGCGCAACCTGCAAAAGGCTGCAAAGCTCGTCTGTGCGCAGTACGGCGGGCAGCTGCCCGCCGACTACGCCGCCCTGCGTGCGCTGCCCGGCATCGGGGAGTACACCGCCGGGGCCATCGCGTCCATCAGCTTCGGTCTTCCTGTGCCCGCCGTGGACGGCAATGTGCTGCGGGTGTTTTCCCGTCTGTACAATGACCCGGGCGTGATTACAGAACCGGCGGTAAAAAAGGCCTTTACCGCCCGGGTCATGGAGCATCAGCCGCCGGAAAAGGCCGGGGATTACAATCAGGCGCTGATGGAGCTGGGCGCGCTGGTCTGCGTGCCCAATGGCGCACCTTTGTGCGGGCAGTGCCCGCTGGCAGAAGTCTGCCTTGCCCGGGCGGCGGGCACCACCGCCCAGCTGCCCCAAAAGGCAAAGCCAAAGCCCCGCAAGATTGTGCCGGTAACGCTGGCGCTTGTGGAAAGCCCGGCGGGCTTTCTGGTGCAGCAGCGGCCGGAAAAAGGCCTGCTGGCCGGGCTGTGGCAGCCGGTCTTGTGGGAGGGCGAGCATCTTTTGCAGGCCGAGGTGGTGGCGCGGCTTGCGGCACTGGGGCTGGACACCGGCACGGCAGCTCCCGCCGCCCTGCCCGCCGCAAAGCACATCTTTACCCACATCGAGTGGCTCATGTCCGGGGTACAGCTGCACGTTCCGGTGCAGAGTGCCCCGGCGGGCTATGTCTGGGCAAGCCGGGAGCAGCTGCGCACCACCTACGCCCTGCCCGGGGCGTTCCGGGCGTATAAGCCGCTGTTGCTGTGATATTGGCAATTTGCTGTAATGAACCGCGCCAAAACCGGCACACTGCCCAAACTGTGCCCCGCAGCACCTTCGGGGCGTGAAAATTAGGGTGCAACGGTTGTAATTTTGGGCGGGAGCGGGTATAATAAAAGCTACAAAGCGGCGCTGATCGCCGTTTGCATCAAGATCCTTTTGCGGGACGCCCGCTGGAAAAATCAAGCTGAAACAACGTTTCAACTGCAAAAAGGAGTGTACTGAATCTATGAAAAAATCTTGCTTGGTCGCTGTGATCGCTGTTCTGGCTGCTGTGGCTGGTGCGCTGGCTGCTGTGGCACTTTACCTGAACCGCCGCGAGAAGGAACTGGACGAATACGAGCGCCTGCTGTTCGGCGAGGATGACGCAGAAACCGTAGAGCCGGAGGAAGCTGCTGCCGAGGACGAGACCGAGGCAGAATGATCCTGAAATACCGGAAACTACCGGGAAGATGAGCACATCGGGGCGCACGGAGCAGTCTGTCTGAACGGACTGCATCGGTGCGCCCTTTTTGTACATAAGGAGAAGGAACATGAAGCGTTTTTTGCTCTGGATCATCAGTGTGGCGCTGGGTGTGGTGGTGCTGCTGGCGGCTGTGATGGGGGTAAGCTATGCCTTTACCACCGAGGGCGGCTGTCCGGACGGTGTGGCACAGTTCGGCGGGCAGGCGCTGGAAGCCAACGGCTCCTGCTGGCAGGTGCCGTTGCTGGGTGGTCAGCTGGATAAGGTGTTTGCCAGCCCCGCCACCCTGAGCGTGCAGAAGCTGGGTGTGCTGTACACCGCTCACCCGGAACTTTCTTTGCCGGAGTGGACCGGCTACACCGCCCTGACTATCCAGAATGCGGCGGGGGATGTGCTGTTTGCGGGCAGCGCGGGGGAGTACCAGAACTTCCTCTTCCCTGCGAACGGCGAGTATAAGGCGGAGCTGACCGCGTGGCGCGTGCCCAAGGGCGGGGTCATCACCCAGTTCGAGGGCGGCAGCACCGGCCAGCTGCGCAAAAATCTGGGGCTGGAGCGCCCCGCAAAGCCCACCGGCTGGTACCGGTACAGCTTCCGGTTCACCCTGCAGGCCAGCGCGGAGGTGGAGCTTTCCGCCGAGCGGGTGGAGCAGGGCGGCACGGTAGGCGTGCGCATCTCCGGTATGACCGGGGACGCCGTGCCTGCCATCGAGACCGACCTTGGCAGCGTGCAGTGTGTGCGCGCCGCAGAGGGCTGGCGTGCCTATATCCCGGCAGCCTATAACGCCTCCTCCGGCGGGCACGAGATACACATTACGGTGAACGGCGAGACCATCACCCGCACCCTGACCGTGCTGCCGAAGGACTTCGGCACGGTGGAGGCAGAGGCCGAAGCACCCGCTGCGGACAGCGCCAACGCGCAGTTCCGCAGTGCCATCTGGCCGCTGTACGAGGCTGCCGCCACCGCCAAGCAGTGGCAGGGCGGCTTTGTGCCCCCGGCTGAGGATTCCATGACCTTAGTGGACTACGGGCAAATTAAAGTAACGAACGGTCAGCAGGGCAGTCGCTCCAACTCCACAAAGCTGTACACCATCCCCGGTGCGCCCTGCCGCGCCGCAGCCAATGGCACGGTGGTGTTTGCGGGCAATCTGGCGCTTACCGGCAACACGGTGGTCATCGACCACGGCTGCGGGCTGCGCAGCTACCTGTACGGCTTGCAGGAGCTTTCGGTCAGCAAGGGACAGACCGTGGAAAAGGGGCAGGCCGTGGGTGTACTGGGTGAGGAGCTGACCATGGACTTCAAGCTGGGCAGCAGAAGCGTGAACCCCCGGCTGCTGTTCCAGACTTCCGGCGGCTTGTTCTGGAAGGAAAACGGCTGAGCCGTAACATATAGGAGGAATTGCATTGAAAAAGAGGATCATTGCATGGGCGGTGCTGTTCTCGGTATGTGCAGCAGCCCTTGGGCTGTGGTGCAGCGCCGCCGCCGGCAAAGCTGCCCGCACCTTGCCCTGTGAAGAGGAGGGGCTTATCCTCTCCATCACCACCTTTGACGGCAAGAGCGAATCCAAGCCCTTCCTCAAGTGTTTTGGGCATACATGGATCGGGCTGGACAACCGCACCGGGCACACGGTCTACCTGAAAGACCGTGCCATCCCGGACGGCGAGATGGTCACCTTCTCGGTCTGGGCGGTGTCGGGACTTTCGGGGCTGCTGTTCGATCTGGAACCGTGCTATATCGCCCATTACGGACGCTACACCGGCAGATTGTCCCTGAGCACCAATATTGGGGAAGAGCAGCTGAAGGTCATTGAGGACTACATGGAACAGCACGATAAATGGACGGTGGACAAAAATTGCAGCTACTGGTCGATCCATCTGTGGAACGAGGTGGTGGGCGAGGATGCTGCCCTAAAGATCCGGGGCTTTGTCTGCACGCTCGAAAAAATTGAACAGGCCTTCAGCGCCTTCGACTGCGTGGAGGTGGACAAGGACTTCTCCCGCGCAGGGGGCATCTACTGCTACAAGGACGGAGAGAGGACGGAGCTGCAATTATGTTCATAAGATTCATCACAAGCAAGCTGCTGCGGGTCATCGTGTGCGCAGCGGCAGGGCTGTACGGCCTGTACAACGCCATCTCCTGTTTTGTCACCCTGTATAAAGCGGGGCATCAGCCCTACCTGATGGCCGGCGCGGTGCGGTTCGATTTTCAGGGCTATTACATGATGGCCGCCATGCACGTTGGCATCTGCCTGCTTTTGGGGGTGCTGGTGTGGCTCTTCCTCAAGGGAACGAAAAAACTGCGGGAAAAGACTGCGGTCGGGTGAATTTGCACTTTTTCTGTAACGTTTTTCCTCTTTGTGCGTTATTGGGGTGAAAGGGCACACGGAAGCCCGCAAAGGAGAAAATGACCATGAAACTGGAATGTGACGTGATCCGCGACTTACTGCCCCTGTACGCCGAAAAGCTTGCCAGCCCCGCCAGCAGTGCGCTGGTGGAACAGCACCTTGCAGAGTGCGAAGCCTGCCGTGCAGAGCTGGAACAGATGGAAAAGCCGGTGCCGGTGCAGCCGGAGCCCCAGCCGGATGCACCGCTGCGGAACATCCGAAAGACCTTACAGAAAAAGAGCATCCGCATAGCGGCGGCAGCGGTTCTGGCAGTGCTGTGCGCTTTTGGGCTGGTGTTCTGGATGGGCGGCGCAAAAACGCCGGTAACGGCAGAACAGGCGAAAATCTGGACTTACAACAAAAAGGAAAACGAGGCCAACCTCTGTGTGCTGGAAGTGCAGGGCGAAAATGTCTGGCTGGAACTGGAAGGCTCCTTTAACTGGGGCAAACCATCCGTTACCGTCCGGGCGGTGCGCTATACTTTCCCGCACATCCATGCCGCACTGGAAGGGCTGCTGGGCACATCGGCTTCCGATACCAGCATTACAGTCTCCGGTACGCAGCTGCTGACGGTGCAATGCGCCGACGAGACCCGCTATTACAGGGACGGTCAGCAGGTGGAGCGGTTCATCCTGAAAAAAGAGGATGGAACGCAGACCTATGTTTACGAATCTGAGGATGTGGTCACACAGGAACAAGGCGTGTTTGAGAAGGGCTGATTATGGACATTGAAACCATCTACCGGCTCTACTTCCGGGACGTCTGCCTGTTTTTGCAGGGGCTTACCCGCAGCGAGACGCTGGCCGAGGAACTGACGCAGGAGACCTTTTTCCGGGCGCTGGACGGCCTGAAAGACTATGACGGCAAGCAGGATGTGCGGGCGTGGCTGTTCACCGTAGCGCGCAACGCCTACTACGACCACTGCCGCCGCGCAAAGCATGCCGCCCCGCTGGAGGATGCCGAAACAAAAGCCGCCGACAGCCCGGACATCGCGCAGCTGTTGGTGGACAAGGATGCTGCCTTTACGGTGCACCAGTGTCTGCACGCGCTGGAAGAACCCTACAAGGAGGTTTTCAGCCTGCGGGTGTTTGGCGAACTGCCCTTTGACCGCATCGGGGCTATTTTTGGTCACAATGCCGCATGGGCGCGGGTGACCTATTACCGCGCCAAGACCCGTCTCCAGACCATGCTGGAACAGCAGAAATGATCGGGAATGCGCACTGTGCGAACCCTCTCAGTCACGCCTTACGGCGTGCCAGCTCCCCCGAAAGGGGGAGCTTTTTTGTGTGGCGGCAAGGTTTGCCGTTACGACCCCTTCTATGAAAAAAGTGGCTCAGAAACGCCCGCAGGCGTTTCTGAGCCACAAATTATAATAATATTTTTTCCGCGGGTCAGGCCTTCTCAGAGGGCTTGCTCAGGTCTACACTGCGGATGATCTTGCGCACCGGCAGGATGCTCTTGGCGTTCATGGACAGCTCGTCCACGCCCATGCGCAGGAAGGTCTCAGTCAGGGCGGTGTCGGCACCCAGCTCGCCGCAGATGCCCACCCAGATGCCGTGGCGGTGACCGGCTTCAATGGTCATCTTGATGGCGCGCAGCACGGCGGGGTGATGGGGGTTGAAGAAGGGCTCCAGCTTTGCGTTCTGGCGGTCCAGTGCGCAGGTGTACTGGGTCAGGTCGTTGGTGCCGATGGAGAAGAAGTCGCACTCGGCGGCCAGCTCGTCCGCGATGAACACGGCGGCGGGGGTCTCGATCATGGTGCCTACTTCAATGTTCTGCCCCATCTTTACGCCCTCGGCGGTCAGCTCGGCACGGCACTCTTCCAGAACAGCCTTGGCGTCCTGCAGCTCCCGCAGGCTCGTGATCATGGGGAACATGATGCTCATGTTGCCGTAGGCGGAAGCACGCAGCAGCGCGCGCAGCTGGGTCTTGAAGAAGTCCTTGCGGGTCAGGCAGATGCGGATGGCACGGTAGCCCAACGCGGGGTTATCCTCGTGATCCAGCTTCATGTAATCCACGGTCTTATCTGCGCCGATATCACAGGTGCGCACCACCACCTTGCGGGGTGCAAGGCTTTCCAACACCTGCTTGTAAGCCTCGAACTGGTAGTCTTCGGTGGGGAAGTCCTTGCAGTTCAGGTAGACGAACTCGGTGCGGAACAGACCCACGCCGCCGGCGTCGTTCTGCTGTACAGCGCCCACGTCGCCCATGCCGCCGATGTTGGCAAACACGTTGATGGTCTTGCCGTCCAGCGTGGTGTTGGGCTTGCCCTTCAGCTCCTGCAGCAGGGCCTGCTTTTTCTGGTCCTCCTGCTGGCGCTTTTTCAGGCTCTTGAGCAGGTCGGGGGTGGGGTCCACATACACACAGGCGTTGTAGCCGTCCACCACAGCCATCTTGCCGTCCCAGTCGTCCTGAATGTCCTTGCACTGGATCAGGGCGGGGATGTTCATGCTGCGTGCCAGAATGGCGGTGTGGCTGTTGGAGCTGCCCTCACGGGTGATGAAGCCCAGCAGCAGGCTTTTATCCATGCGCACGGTCTCGGAGGGAGCCAGATCCTCGGCTACCAGAATGCTGGGCTCGGTGCCCTGCAGGGAAGCGTTGTCCACCCCCTGCAAAATGTCCAGCATGGCCTGCGCAATGTCCAGCACATCGGCGCTGCGGGCCTGCAGATACGGGTCGTCCATGGCGGAGAACACCGCAGCCTGATTGTTGCCTGCCGTCTTGACGGCGTACTCGGCACACTTTTTCTGGCCGTTGATGATCTCCTTGATGGCGTCCACAAAGTCGTCGTCATCCAGCATCATGGCGTGGATGTTGAACACCTCGGCGATGTCCTCGCCGGCTTCTGCCAGTGCCTTTTCGTACAGGGCGGTCTGCTGCTCAATGGCCTTCTGGCGGGCAGCTTCAAAACGCTCCAGTTCTGCGGCGGTATCTGCCACAGGGGCGGTGGAAATCGCGGTATCTTTTTTCTTGTAGATCTTCAGCTTGCCAATGGCGATGCCATTGAGTACGCTTTTGCCGGTGCCTACCTGCATAGCACGTTCTCCTTCCACTTACAGCCGGGCGTGCAGCGCCCGGCGTTTTGTCAAAAAAGCCCCCGCAGTTTTCCCGCGAGGGCTCGGCTTTTAAGTCGCGGCTCAGACGTTCTCGCTCAGGAACTTCTGGATGGCCTCTGCGGCTGCTTCTTCATCATCGCCTTCGACCTTGATGGTCACGGTCTCGCCCTGCTTGACGCCCATGCCCATCAGAGCCATCAGCTTGCGCATATCGCAGCTCTTGCCGTCCTTCTCGAGGGTGGCGGTGCTTGCAAAGCCCTTCACGGTCTTGACCAGCAGGCCGGCGGGACGGGCATGGATGCCGCAGGCATCCTTAACAGTGTACTGAAATTCCTTCATAATCATTTTCTCCTTACTTGATCCCTCTGCCCGGGCTGCACATTCAGCCCCGGAACATGGCTTTGCCAACAGGGATTGGTATACTATTATTATAAACCCGTACCGGTTTTTTTGCATCGTTTCATATTGCCGATTTTTACAAGAATTTTTTGTTATATTTGAACATACGGATGCTACAAAAATCCGTGTTTTGTCTAATTTTTGCCGAATCGTTTGTAAAAACTAGGCAGTTTGTGCAACTGCCGGACAAGAGCTTAAAAAAGGTCGTTTTACGGCAATGCCGTCCCTATTCCACGGGGTACCCTTCTGCGTCCAGCGGCAGCTCGGTGTAGGGGGCTGCCTGCGGGGCGGCTTCGGGTTCTGCCTCCGGTTCGCCGGAGGTCTGCTGCGCGGTGCTGTCGGTCAGCTGCTCGTCGTGCCGCTCGCCCCAGTCGCCGCTGTAATCCTCGCCGGAAGTCTGCTTTGCCAGTTCGTTCTGAGCGTCCTGCAGTCCAAGCACCGTGCCGGAAGGTTTTTCCAGCAGATACGCGCCCACGGCCTTCTTTTTATACACCAGCAGCACTCCGTAGCGGCTGGTCTCGCCGTTGCTTGCCGCCGGGAGCAACGCCGACCATTTTTCCACCGTCTTGCCCTTGTAGCGGGCAAGATCCATGCCGCTTTGCTGCACCACCCCGTTGAAGGCAGAAAAGCTGTCGTCCCACCTGCGGGGGATCTTGACCTTATCCGCCGTAATGGACGCGCCGTCCACCTCCAGTCCGTAGCCGGTAAACCATGTCTGGATGTCCTGTGCGCTCTCGATACGGTTCACCGGGGCAGCCACCGCCACCGTCCGGGTACTGATGAACCGCCCCAGCATGGCGCTGAACACCACCAGCGCGCAGCACGCCGCCCCTGCTCCCAGTTTTTTCAGGCTCGTCTTGCTCAGTGTGACCACAAACATATCCCCATGCCTCCCCGCCATTTGCGCTTGTATACTCTGCCACCAGCTTATGCGGAAAAACAGGGGAGTATGATAAAAACACCCCCGGTCAGGGCTTGCGCCGCTGACCGGGGTGTTTAGTCTCTTTTACCCGATGTAGCTGATATTGGCGTCCAGCTCGCCGCTGTAACCATTGATGCGGGCTTTCTCGGTGCCCTGCCACAGGTCGCAGCCGATGGGGCTGGAAGAGACGCCGTAGTGGGCGTTCCAGATGGTGTAGCGGCTGCGCAGGGTGTTGTAATCCACCCGCTTGCGGTACCATGTGGTGGAGGCGTACACGCCGGGCTTGTAGCCCAGTTCCTTCACCCGCTCGCAGAAGGCGATGGCGCATTTGGTGCGGTCCTCGACGCCCAGACCGTCGGCGCGGCCGGTGCCGTGCGGGGCGGTGGAGGCCTCGGTGTCATAGAAGATGGGGTAGTCCAGCATCCGGCCATTCAGCGCCCAGTTGCAGCCTTCGGCCTCCTCCTGTGCTTCGGCCTCGTTCACGGCCTGCGTAAAGAAATACACGCCCACCTTCAACCCCGCGTTGCGGGCGTTGGTAAAGTGCTCCTCGAACATGGGGTCCTTGACCAGGTTTCCCGCAGCGCCGTAGCCCCGGTAGCCGATGCGGATGATGACGAAGCTCACCCCGGACTTTTTGATCTTGTTCCAGTCCAGCCCGGACTGATACTTGGACACGTCGATGCCAAAGGTCACATTGTCCTGTTTAACGCCGTTGGCATCGAAATAATACAGCTTGCCGTCAATGGAGCGCAGGCCGGTGACTTTTTTGTTGGTGTCCTGCGCGTAGTAGTAGGTCTTGCCGTTCTCGGTGCGCCAGCCGGAGTAGGCCGGAGCCGGTTCCTCTTCCTTATCCTTGCTGCCGAACAGCCAGTTGAACAGCCACCGGAAAAAGCCGTTTTCATCGGTCAGGTCGATGCACTGCGCTTCAGCATCCTCCAGCGCGCCGGAATCCAGCGCCTGCTGGATCTGCTCCGGGGTCAACAGTACGCTGCCCTCCGGGGTGTGCTGGGCGGCGGTGTCGTTCTGGGCGGTGCCGTCCGCTGCGGGAGCCTGCGGGTCCTGCGCGGCCAACTCCGGGGTCTCTTCCAGCAGCATGGCAGGGGAGTTCTCCTCTTCCAGCGCGGCGTCCCCGGCGGGCTGTGCCGGCGTTTCCGGCGTTTCCGGTGCTGCGGCAGCTTCTTCCGGTTCAGCCGGCGCGGTTTCGGCGGTTTCCGGTTTTTCTGCCTGTTCCGGGGCAGAGGCAGCCTGCTGCGGCTGCGCAGTGCTTTCCGCTGTCTGCTCCGGGGCAGTCGCCGTGCTCTCCGCTGCCGGGGCAGGGTCAGCCGGAGCAATCTGCTGCGGTGCTTCGGCGGTGATGTGGGGCACGACCGCGCCCACGGTCAAAGTTTCCGGCTGTGCAGACAGCAGGGTCGCTGCCCCTGCGCCGCCCACAGCCAGAACCAGCGCCATAGTCAGCGCTGCAACGGCCGCCGCCTTGCGGCAGGCTGTGCCGGATCGGTCAAATCGTTTTTTCATCTGTCGTCTCTGCCTCCGAATCTCCCGGTGGTGCAGCGCTGTGCTGCACCGGGTCTTTGCCCCTTGCCCGGGGCGGGCCCGCTTTTATTCCACGCCGCCCATGTGCTTATAATAAAAAGGACGGCGGATGATAACTTTACGCTTCCTCTAGTATACACCCGCACGCGGGGAGCCGTCAACGGCACAGCGGGCTTCTACACAAATTCTCCACCGGGGCAGTGTGTCGGAAAAAGTTCCAAATGGAATACGTTCCGGCAGGGCAGAACATTGCACAAAGCCGAAATTTCACAATTTTTCCAGCAACCTCTTGCTGTCTTGACAGGTGTATGGTATGATACAGAACATACGTTCGTAACCTTAACGATCTGTTTTGGATAGAAAGGCAAGTTTTATGTCGAAGCTGAAAGAATTTTTGGTGCGGAAGGATATCGTCATCTCTCCGCAGCGTTACCTCATTGACGCACTGGGCGCAATGGCACAGGGCCTGTTCGCCAGTCTGCTCATCGGTACCATCATCAAGACGGTGGGTCAGCAGACCGGTCTTGCACTGCTGGTGGATCTGGGCGGCTATGCTACGGCCATGAGCGGCCCCGCCATGGCCTGCGCCATCGGCTGGGCACTGCATTGCCCGCCGCTGGTGCTGTTCAGCCTGATCACCGTGGGCTACTCGGCCAATGCGCTGGGCGGTGCAGGCGGCCCGCTGGCTGTGCTCATCATTGCCATCGTGGCGGCAGAGCTGGGCAAGGCGGTGAGCAAGGAGACCAAGGTGGATATTCTTGTCACCCCGCTGGTGACCATCTTTGCGGGCGTCGGGCTTTCCATGCTCATCGCCGCCCCCATCGGCGCAGCCGCAAGTCAGGTGGGCACCCTTATTATGTGGGCTACCGAGCAGGCTCCGCTGGTCATGGGCATTCTGGTGTCGGTCATCGTGGGTGTGGCACTGACCCTGCCCATCTCCTCTGCTGCCATCTGCGCCGCACTGGGTCTGACCGGCCTTGCAGGCGGCGCTGCCGTGGCGGGCTGCTGCGCCCAGATGGTGGGCTTTGCCGTGATGAGCTATAAGGAAAACGGTGTGGGCGGCCTTGTCAGTCAGGGTCTGGGCACCAGTATGCTGCAGATGGGCAACATCATCAAGAACCCCCGCATCTGGATTGCCCCCACGCTGGCCAGTGCCATCACTGGCCCGCTGGCTACCTGCCTGTTCCACTTTGAGATGAACGGCGCGGCGGTCTCCTCCGGCATGGGCACCTGTGGTCTGGTGGGTCAGATCGGCGTTTACACCGGCTGGGTCAGCGATATTGCCGCCGGTACCAAGGTTGCCATCACCCCCATGGACTGGGCCGCCATGGCGCTGCTGTGCTTTGTGCTGCCTGCCGTGCTCAGCGTGGTGTTCTGCGAGGTGGAGCGCAAGCTGGGCTGGATCAAGGACGGCGATCTGAAGCTGAACTAAATAGTTATAGTTAAACCACCGGAGCGTCTGCGGATGCTCCGGTGGTTTATTTCTCCCCAACTCCATGAAAAAATACACTCAAATTGCATAAAATACGCATATATTTAAAAATATTTGCATAAAGATACAGATTGAACCAAAAGAAAAGCGAAACAGGTGCTATGTTTGGCAGTTTTTAGCATTGACGGAAAACCCGCGCTGCGTATAATAAAAGCATCAACCGCAAACGAAAGACAGAGGATGCGAAGGGAAATGCGCATCAGAGAACAAAAGTGTATTTTTATTAAAGGAGCGCGTTTATCATGAAAAAGGAAAACATCAAAAAAGTCGTGCTGGCTTACTCCGGCGGTCTGGATACCTCCATCATCATTCCTTGGCTGAAGGAAAACTACAACAACTGCGAGGTTGTTGCTGTTTCCGGTGACGTGGGTCAGGGCACCGAGCTGGACGGTCTGGAAGAAAAGGCCAAGGCTACCGGCGCATCCAAGCTGTATGTGCTGGACCTGAAGAAGGACTTTGTGGAGAACTACATCTTCCCCACCCTGAAGTTCGGCGCAAAGTACGAGGACTACCTGCTGGGCACCAGCTTTGCACGTCCGTGCATCGCCAAGGCACTGGCAGACATCGCCATCAAGGAGGGCGCAGATGCCATCTGCCACGGCTGCACCGGCAAGGGCAACGATCAGGTGCGTTTTGAGCTGACCCTCAAGGCACTGTGCCCGGATATGGCCATCATCGCTCCGTGGCGTGAGTGGGACATCAAGAGCCGTGACGAGGAGATCGACTACGCCGAGGCGCACCACATCCCCCTGAAGATCAACCGCGAGACCAACTACTCCAAGGACAAGAACCTGTGGCATCTGAGCCACGAGGGTCTGGATCTGGAGAACCCCGCCAACGAGCCCCAGTACAATAAGCCCGGCTTCCTGGAGCTGGGTGTCAGCCCCGAGCAGGCACCCGATGTCCCCACCTATGTGACCATCCACTTTGAAAAGGGCGTTCCCACCGCCGTGGACGGCAAGGAGATGGGCGCTGTGGAGCTGGTGGAGTACCTGAATAAGCTGGGCGGCGCAAACGGCATTGGTCTGCTGGACATCGTGGAGAACCGTCTGGTGGGCATGAAGAGCCGCGGCGTGTACGAGACTCCCGGCGGCGCCATCCTGTACAAGGCCATCGACGTGCTGGAAACCATCACGCTGGACAAGGAAAGCGCTCACTTCAAGGCACAGCTGGCACAGAAGTACGCCGACATCGTGTACAACGGCCAGTGGTTCACCCCGCTGCGCGAGGCACTGGATGCCTTTGCCAATAGTCTGGAAAAGACTGTGACCGGCGATGTGAAGCTGAAGCTCTACAAGGGCAACATGATCAACGCCGGCGTCACCTCTCCGTACACCCTGTACGACGAGCAGACCGCTTCCTTCGGTGAGGACGAGGACTACAATCAGGCCGATGCCACAGGTTTCATCAACCTGTTCGGTCTGTCCATCAAGGAGCGCGCAAAGCTGTCCAAGAACTGGCCGGAGGTCAAGTAATCGCAACATTTTCGACTGCGTGTGTTTTCACACTTTCACACGCGGGTTCTCACACCGGCATCGTTGCCGGCGGCACCGCCGCAGGAGCGTTTTCCCCTGCGGCGGCTTTGCCGTTTTTATAAGGAGTTTATATTATGGCAGAACAACTCTGGAAGGGTCGGTTTTCCAAGGCGGTGGACAGCCGCGTCAACGACTTCAACTCCTCCATCCGCTTCGACCAGCGGATGATCGCGCAGGATATGCGCGGCAGCGGCGTCCATGCCGCTATGCTGGCACGGCAGGGCATCATCTCGGAGCAGGACTGTGCGGATATCCTCAGCGGCCTGGCTTCCATCGCGGACGACCTGTCCAGCGGTGCGCTGACCATCGACCCCGCCGCCGAGGACGTGCACACCTTTGTGGAGCAGACCCTGACCGCCCGCATCGGGGATGCGGGCAAGCGGCTGCACACCGGCCGCAGCCGCAACGATCAGGTGGCGCTGGATATCCGCCTGACTTTGCGGGATTACAGCAAGACTTTGCAGGCCTACATCGTGGAGCTGGTGCGGGTGCTGTGCAAAAAGGCGGCGGAGAACACCGCCTCCGTCATGCCCGGCTACACCCATCTGCAGCGCGCCCAGCCCATCACCTTCGGCCACGCGCTGATGGCCTATGCTTCCATGCTGCTGCGCGACCTTGACCGTTTTGCGGACGCCACCGCCCGCATGGACAGCCAGTGCCCGCTGGGCTCTGGCGCTCTGGCGGGCACCACCTACCCGCTGGACCGGGATTTCACCGCCGAAAAGCTGGGCTTCGCCGCCCCCTGCGCCAACAGTCTGGACGGCGTGTCCGACCGTGATTTCTGCATCGAGCTGGCAAGCGCCACCTCCATCTGCATGATGCACCTGTCCCGCCTTTCGGAGGAGATCATCCTGTGGTGCAGCTGGGAGTTCAAGTTCATTGAGCTGGACGATGCCTTTACCACCGGCTCGTCCATTATGCCCCAGAAGAAGAACCCCGACGTTACCGAACTCATCCGCGGCAAGACCGGCCGGGTGTACGGCGACCTGAACACCCTGCTGGTGATGATGAAGGGTCTGCCGCTGGCCTACAACAAGGATATGCAGGAGGACAAGGAAGCCATCTTTGATGCAGTGGACACCTTGGAACTCTGCCTCAAGACCATCACCCCCATGCTGGACACCATGAAGACCCTGCCCGCCAATATGCGCCGCGCCGCCGCAAAGGGCTTTATCAACGCCACTGACTGCGCCGACTACCTGACCAAGAAGGGAATGCCTTTCCGGGATGCCTACAAGCTGACCGGCTGCATGGTGTCGGACTGCATTGCCGCCGACAAAACGCTGGAAGAGCTGACCCTGACCCAGTTCCAGAGTTACAGCCCGCTGTTCGGGGCCGATATCTATGATGCCATCGACCTTGTGCACTGCTGCGAGGGACGCACCAGCTACGGCGGCCCCAGCGCCGCCAGCGTAGAAAAGCAGATCGCGCTGGCAACGGCGCGGCTGGACGCATGGGAGGAGGAAAACGCATGAAGGTAAAGGTATTTATTGATGGCTCTTCCGGCACCACCGGCCTGCGCATTGCCGACCGTCTGGCCGCCCGCCCGGAGATCGAGCTGCTGTCCATCTCTGCCGAAGGGCGCAAGGACGTGCACGAGCGGGCAAAGGTCATCAATTCTGCCGACCTTGCCTTCCTCTGCCTGCCGGATGCGGCTTCTAAAGAAGTCATGCCCCTGCTGCGCCCGGACGTGAAGGTGCTGGACACCTCCACCGCCTTCCGCACCGATGCCGCATGGGACTACGGCTTCCCGGAGCTGAAGGGACAGAAGGAAAAAATTCAGAACTCTTACCGCGTGGCAGTGCCCGGCTGCTATGCCAGCGGCTTTATCAGCATTGCCCGCCCGCTGGTGGAGCTGGGGCTGGTGCCGCAAAGCTACCCCTTCAGCTGCACCGGCATCTCCGGCTACTCCGGCGGCGGCAAAAAGATGATCGCGGACTACGAAAGCCCCGACCGCCCGGCGCACAGCAAGCTGGATGCGCCCAAGAGCTACGGCCTGAGCCTTGGCCACAAGCACCTGCCGGAGATGCAGAAGATCAGCGGCCTTGCGCATACGCCGATGTTCGTGCCGGTGGTGTGCGACTACTACTGCGGGATGCAGGTGCTGGTGCCGCTGGATCTTACCCTTGCGGGCACTACCGCCGAGGCCGTGGCTGCCGCCCTTGCGGACTACTACAAGGACGCCGCCACCGTCAAGGTGCACGGGCTGAACGAGCCGCTGCCGGAAAACGGTCTGTACTCCAATGCCATGGCGGGCACTGACCACATGGAGCTGTACCTGACCGTGAACGCCGCGGGAGATCAGATGATGCTGGTCTCGTTGTTTGATAATCTGGGCAAAGGCTCCTCCGGTGCCGCCGTCCAGTGCATGAACCTGATGCTGGGTCTGGAAGAGACCAAAGGGTTGGAATAAGCTTGTTTTTCTTTGTGGGAAAGGAAAATCGTTATGCAGTATAAGGAAGTTGCGGGCGGCATCTGCGCGCCCAAGGGTTTTGCCGCCGCCGGTGTCCATTGCGGCATCCGGGCAAATCACAGCGAAAAATATGATCTGGCGCTCATCAAGGCCGAGGTGCGCTGCGCTGCTGCGGGCGTGTACACCACCAACAAGGTCTGCGGTGCGCCCATCAAGGTGGACCGCGCCCATCTGGCCGATGGTTATGCACAGGCCATTGTGGTCAACAGCGGCAACGCCAATACCTGCGCCGCCAACGGCGTGGCGCTGGCCGAGGAGTGCTGCGCACTGGTGGGCAAGGCGCTGAACATTGACGAAAAGGATGTTCTGCCCGCCTCTACCGGCGTCATCGGTCAGCCCATGGTCATCGACCCCTTTGCCCGGGGCATCCCGGCGGCAGCGGAAAAGCTGGCTGCCACCGCGCAAGGCAGCACGGACGCTGCCACCGCCATCATGACCACCGACACCCATAAAAAGGAGTACGCCATCCAGTTCGAGCTGGGAGGCAAGGTGTGCACCGTGGGTGCCATCGGCAAGGGCAGCGGCATGATTGCCCCCAACATGGCTACCATGCTGGCGTTCTACACCACGGACGCCGCCGTCTCGCCCGCGCTGCTGGAAAAGGCGCTCAAGACGGTAGTGCCCGGCACCTATAACCAGATGAGCGTGGATTTGGATACCTCCACCAACGATACCCTGATCATTATGGCGTCTGGTCTGGCGGGCAACCCGGAGATCTGCGAGGAGAACGCGGACTACGCCGCCTTTGTGGCAGCGCTGACCGCCATTGCAGAGCACATGTGCGCCGAGCACGCCGGAGACGGCGAGGGCGCTACCCACCTGATCACCTGCGAAGTGACCCACGCGCCCGACCTGAAGACCGCCCGCGCCGTCAGCCGCAGCGTGGTCTGCTCCAACCTGTTTAAGGCGGCGGTCTTTGGCCGCGATGCCAACTGGGGACGCATCCTGTGCGCCATCGGCTACACCCCCGGGGACTTCTCCATTGATAAGGTCTGCGTCTGGCTTTCCAGCAAGGCGGGCGAGGTGTATGTGTGCGAGAACGCCGCTTACCACCCGTACAGCGAGGATGAAGCCGCCAAGGTGCTGGCAGAGCACGATATTCTGGTCAAGGTGGATATGGGCACCGGCGAGGCAAGCGCCAAGGCATGGGGCTGTGACCTGACCTACGACTATGTGAAGATCAACGGCGATTACAGAACCTGACAGGAGCGCGGAACAGATGAAAAACGAAGAAATGGCGCGGCTTTTTTCGGAGGCCACCCCTTATATCCAGAAATACCATGGCAGAACCATGGTCATCAAATACGGCGGCAACGCCATGATCAACGAGACGCTGAAAAACGCCGTGATGAACGACCTTGTCACCCTGACGCTGCTGGGCGTGCGGGTGGTGCTGGTGCACGGCGGCGGCCCCGCCATCAACGAGATGCTCAAGAAGGTGGGCGTAGAGAGCCACTTTGCAAACGGTCTGCGGGTGACGGACGATGCTACCATGGAGATCGTGCAGCAGGTGCTGGCCGGTAAGGTAAACAAGGACCTTGTGGCAAAGCTGCGCGGGCGCGGCGTGGGTCTGTGCGGCATGGACGGACAGATGCTCCGCTGCACCGAGCTGGACCCTCAGCTGGGTCATGTGGGCGAGATCGTCCATGTGGATGCGACCCTGATCGAAAGCCTGCTGGACGGCGGCTTTATCCCGGTGATCGCCACCGTGGGTATGGACGACCTTGGGCAGGCGTACAACGTCAACGCGGACACTGCCGCGGCCCAGATCGCCATTGCCCTCAAGGCGGAAAAGCTGGTGTCCATGACCGATATCGCGGGTCTGCTGCGGGATAAGGAGGACGAGACCACCCTCATCCCCGAGGTGGAGGTGACCGAGATCGAGGGCTACAAGTCCGCCGGCATCATTGCGGGCGGCATGATCCCCAAGATCGGCGGCATGGCGGATGCCATCTATCAGGGCGTGCACGAGGCGGTCATCATTGATGGCCGTGTGCCGCACTCCATCCTGCTGGAACTGTTCTCCGACCGTGGCTCCGGTACCCGCTTCTACCGCCGCAGCCACCGCGAATAAAAAGATTGCGCAAGCGAAAAAGCAGTATTATAATAGAAAAAACGCTCCCTCCGGGGGAGCGGCGCATGCGCGGAACTTCTATTCACAGGAGGTACACCTATGGATTCTGAAAAAGTCATCAAGCGGGACAACGAGTACGTCCTGCACACCTATAACCGCAGCCCCATCGTGCTGGAAAAAGGCCACGGGCTGTACGCCGAGGGCCCTGAGGGACAGAAGTATCTGGACTTCACCAGCGGCATCGGGGTGAACAGCCTTGGCTACTGCGACCTTGCATGGGCAGAAGCTGTGTCCCAGCAGGCACACAAATTGCAGCACACCTCTAACCTGTACTACACTGCACCCTGCGGCAAGCTGGCGAAAAAGCTGTGCAAGCGCACCGGCATGAGCAAGGTTTTCTTCGGCAACTCCGGTGCCGAAGCCAACGAGGGCGCCATCAAGGCCGCCCGCAAGTACAGCGTAGACCATTACGGCAAGGACCGCTACAACGTCATCACGCTGGTCAACAGCTTCCACGGCCGCACCCTTGCCACCCTGACCGCCACCGGGCAGGAGGTGTTCCACAACTACTTCGGCCCCTTCAACGAGGGCTTCCAGTACGTCCCGGCGGGGGATATCGAAGCGCTGCGGGAATTGGTGGACCGCCACACCTGCGCCGTGATGATGGAACTCATTCAGGGCGAGGGCGGTGTGATGGCGCTGGACCCGGACTATGTACAGGCCGTGCGCGCTTTGTGCGACGAAAAAGACCTTGTGCTCATCGTGGACGAGGTGCAGACCGGCGTAGGCCGCACCGGCACCTTCCTGTGCTGTGAGCACTATAACCTCAAGCCGGACATCGTCACCCTTGCCAAGGGGCTGGGCGGCGGCTTGCCCATCGGCGCGGTGCTGATGAATGAAAAGGTAGCCGAGGGCATGGGCCCCGGCACCCACGGCTCTACCTTTGGCGGCAACCCGGTGGTCTGCGCCGGTGCCAACGTGGTGGTGGACCGTCTGGACCAGAGCTTCCTTGCACAGGTCAGCGAGCGCGCCGTACAGCTGCGCACCGGCTTGGCAAAGCTGCCCCACGTCAAGAACATTTCCGGCATCGGCCTGATGGTGGGTATCGAATTCTTTGATGTGCAGGCTGCGGATGTGCTGGCTGCCTGCCGTGAAAAGGGCCTGCTGGTGCTTACCGCAAAGACCCGGCTGCGTCTGCTGCCGCCGCTGACCGTCTCCGAACACGAGGTAGACATGGCGCTGGAGGTGCTGGCCGAGGTGCTGGGCACGATGGAGCCGACGGCTCCGAAGGAGCAGGCATGAAAAATCTGCTGAAAATGAGCGACCTTTCCCCCGCCGAGCTGACCCACATTTTGGATGTGGCAGACCAGCTGAAGGCGGACTGCAAGGCGGGCCGCACCGAGCCGCTGCTGGCGGGCAAAAGCGTGGCGCTCCTGTTTTCCAAAGCGTCCACCCGCACCCGCACCAGCTTTGAGGTGGGTGTGTACCAGATGGGCGGCCTTGGCAACTACATGAACACCGCCGAGCTGCAGGCCGGGCGGGGCGAGCCTTTGCGGGACACCGCCCGGGTGCTGGGGCGCTACTACGACTGCGCCGTCTGGCGCACCTACCGCCAGCGGGACTTGGAGGAACTGGCCGAGCTTTCCGGCATTCCGGTGATCAACGGCCTTACCGACTACGCACACCCCTGTCAGGTGCTGGCTGACCTGATGACCATCCGGGAGCGCCGGGGCACGCTGGCAGGGCTGAAGCTCTGCTTTGTGGGCGACGGCAGCAACATGGCCAACAGCCTGATCGTGGGCGGCCTTTTGGCGGGGATGCAGGTATCCTGCGTCTGTCCTCCGGGCTACCGACCGGCAGCGGATGTGCTGATGTTTGCCCACAAATACGGCAATGCCTTCCACCTGACCACCGACCCCGCCGAGGGCCTGCGGGATGCGGACATCGTAGCTACCGCCGCATGGAACACCACCGCCCCCGGCACTGCCGAGAGCGAGCAGCGTCTGCGGGATTTTGTGGGCTTCCAGCTCACCGGCCGTCTGCTGGAAAACGCAAAGCCCAACGCGCTGGTGCTGCACTGTCTGCCCGCCCACCGGGGCGAGGAGATCTCCACCGCCCTGTTCGAGCAGCACGCGGACGAGATCTTTGACGAAGCGGAGAACCGTCTCCACGTCCAGAAAGCCGTGCTGGCGGTGCTGCTGGCGGGCAAGTAAAACGCTTTTGAATGCCCGCCGCTATCGGGTTGCGGCACCCAGCATCCGCATCGTGCCTTGGGCGGCACGCGCGTCTTGCTGGCCGCTGCCCCAACAACTCCTCCCTGTTTCCGCCGCTGGCGGCGGTCGTCGTCGTTGCACTTTGGGCATAAAGAGCGGAAAGAATATTTTGTGTTGCAGCTCCGAAACGCCTGCGGGCGTTTCGGAGCTGCTTTTTTATGGGAGAAAAGCATACCCCCCCCCGTATCGTGATTTTGCCCATAATTTTGCACCTTTTTTTGGCAGGTGCTGCCCGCAAAAGCGCTTTATTTCCTTGAATTTTGGTGCTATACTCAACTTGGCATTTTTGTCCGTTCCGGCTGTTCCGTTTGGGGGTATAGCCGGACAAATCAACCGACAAAGGAGAGGATATCATGAAAAAACGCATCGTGAGCATGATACTGGCACTCAGTATGGTGCTCTCCATTCTCCCGGTATCTGCATTTGCAGATGCAGGGGCAGGGCTTTCTTCCGCGGTGGCGGAAGAGACCAACAGCATCACTTACAGCTCGGAAGACGAGCATGAGGCTGTTGGTACGAACTCTGAAACAAAAAATCAGGTGGTCAAGATCAAGATCGGTACGAACGGTCTGCCCAAGGCAGCGTCCGGTACCGGCTGGAGCTTTGACGAAACTACCGGGCTGACCATCACCGGTACCGGCAGTGAAGATACCGAGTACATTCTGGGCGGCACGGTCAGCTGCAATGTGACCGTCAAGAATGCTAATAGTTACACGGTTTATCTGCTGGATGGCACTGTCACCGGCACACTTTTAATAGAAGCCGACAATATGTACGGCGTCTGCGTTCTGGGCGGCAGCTACGCCGATGTGGAGCTGAATCTGGGCACCATTGACGGCGGCACCTACGATAAGCTGACCGAGAACGGCGGCAATGTCCGGGGCGGCTTTTTCCGCGATATCTCCGGCCTGAGCACTGATACGCAGCAGCAGGCACACCAGCTGCTGCTGCCGAAAAACTGCACCCTGAACGGACAAAAGGAAACAAAAATCTATATCATCAAGAAGTATAACTATTCCGGTAACGGGAACGATCTGGAACTGGCAGTGGAAAGCGACACCGGCTGCGATGTATGGGCGGTAGCCTCTACCGGCGGCAGTGTCATGGCACTGCCCGCCGGTACCCAAAATTACGCCTTCACATACTTTGGCTCTACGATTGCCACGATCTCCATCAGCGATGACGGAAAAACGCTTTCCGCCAGCTTTAACATGATCCCGGCGCAGAACGGCGCACCCATGAAGTTGGTTCCTATGGCACTTGGCGCCACAGAACTGCGCTTTAACAATGAGGGTCAGCCCGATCTGACCGACGTGACCTATGTGGACAGTCTGGACACGGACGCAAAGCTGCACCGTGTTTACATGGGCAACGGCTGGGGTTATAACTGCTACCCCAAAGACAGCAGCAATGAAAGCACTTTGCAGATCCTGGATCAGGGCGGCGCGGACTTCGATTTCAGTAAGCTGAGCGATGTGCCTATCAACTGCTATGTCGAGATCACCAATGCTAATATTACCGGCGGTGAATTTGGCAAAAACGGCCGACTGAATATCACCAGCGGTAAGATCAGCGGCGGCACCTTCCACAATGTCAGCGCGGGCATCAACTCGATCAATGGGAACAATGCGGTCGAGATCACCGGCGGCACCTTCGATTCCCTGTACTGCAATGGCTCGTGCTCTATTGCCAATGCGGTGATCCAAAGCTGCAATTTCAACACCTATGGCAATAACACCTACACCATTTCGGATACGGTTCTGGGCGAGTTGCCTGACGGCCTCCAGAAGCTGCTGCCCGCAGGACAGCAGCTCAGCACGCTGGTGGTGCGCAACGGCGGTGTGACTGCGATGAACGGCAGAACTCTGCCTCTTTCCACCAATACCATCTATCTGGTGGGCGCAGGCAGCGCAGAACTTACCCTGAACACCGATGTGCTGAGCATCAACGATGCACCGGTCGAAAACTACAACGCCAACACCTCTGCCGACGGCAAGGTGCTGCGCATTACCGGCAAGAATGACGGCGCAGAGATCTTTGTGAATAAGTCCACCGATCCAAGCGACCTCAAGCCCCTGCGCATTACCGAAGAGGGTCTGCCCGACCTGACCGGCGTGACCGGTGTGCCGGTGAGCGGCGAGGGCATGACGGCTAACCTCTATGAGGGCTTGGGCTGGAAGTACGCCACCAAGAAAGAGAACGGAAGGACACGCGCGGCGCTTTACATCACCACCCCGGACGGCAACCCGGTGGATCTTGCTTCGGGTGCCATCAACCCCTACCATAAGGCCATTGCCGTGGAGCAGATCACTTTTGCAAATGTGACCGTCACCGGCATCGTGGCAGAGGGCTCTGTTGGTGCGGAGAACACCATCATTCAGGACGGCACCTTCCAGAAGGATGTCTACGCGGATGACAACAGCACCATCGCAGGCGGCACTTTCCAGGATGTCGTCCGCGCTTATGGTACGATCACCGGCGGCGCATTCAACGCTGTGGTCCAGCTGAACCAGAACAGCGAGGTCACCGGCGGTGTGTTCCACGATATCCAGCTGCCGAGCTATGCCACGGAGAAAACGGTCATCCAGAATGCCATGATCCTTGGCAGCCTGAAAACGGACGGCGACAGCAAGGCTGCTGTTTCCAATACGGTGAGCTGCGGCTATATTGAAAGCAAATACCTCGCCGCCGGTCAGCAGCAGAGCAAGCTGATGATCACAGACGGCACTGTGAAAACCGTCAAGGGCAATGCCGTAACGGCAGATGCGGTTTACCTTGTCGGCAATACTGCGGTGACGCTCACCTTCAGCACAGAGGTCACGAATATCAACGGCGAGGATGTCAGCGCTTACAACGGCGCACAGCTTTCCGCAGATGGCAAGACCCTGACCCTGACCGCCAAGAATGACGGCGAGCCTATTGTGGTGAACATGGCCACCACCGGAAAGCTGCCCTTCTCTTCCCTGAGCAAGAGCGACTTTACCGTTTCCGGGACGATCATCGGACCTCAGACCGTCACCAGCAGCAAGGAGGGCGTGGGCAAATTGAGCCTCGTCTATGTGCGCACCTACGACGACAGGGTGTTTGAAACTTACCCGGCGGGAGCGGACATGTACGGCCTCTACAAGCAGCGCATCGTAGCGCAAGAGGGCGACAAGTACACAGAAGGCTCGCTTGATATCGGCGAGGTGGTACGCAGATATCAAGCGAACAGAGCCGACTTTGAGTATGACTCCAAGACCCAAACTGCAAACTATACCGGCCCGATGTATTTTGACGATGCCCCGCATTATTCCATCCAGTATGTCCCGGAGGATGGCTCGTCCCCGTCTGTGACGAAGCCCACCAAGGCAGGCACTTACAGCGTTTACATCGTGGTGAATGATAGTGATCACTACTATGGCACCCAGTACAAAGTGGACACCTATACTGTCACGGACAGCAAAAAGCTGCCTTTCTCTTCCCTGACTAAGGATGACTTTGTCATCGACTGGAGCACGCTCGTCCCGGGCATTACCTGCAAAAAGGAAGGTGTGGGTAAACTGAGCCTCGTCTGTGTGCGCACCGACAACAACGCAGAGCTTGACCACTTCCCGTCCGAAACCGAGTACGGCAGCTATAAGATATACATCGAGGCCACGGAGGGCGAGCGGTACACGGCCGGCCGCGTTCTGATTACAGAGGAACCAGTTGTGCGCAAATATTGGCCGACGAGAGAGAACTTCAGCCTTGACCTCAAGAACGGTACTGCAACCTATACCGGCCCGAAGTATTTCGGCAATGTACTCCCGCAGGCTGACCTTGTGTACAACACCACAAATGACTTGTTGACGGCTACGGCAACTGTGCCCACCGAGGCAGGCACCTACTACGTCTGGCTTGTGGTGGAGAATAGCCAATACTACTCAGGCAGAAATGACCTGCTGCCTGATGACTACACCATAACCGAAAAGCTGCCCTTTGAGGGCTTTACGCTGGATGACTTTCACAGCATCGAGAACGAGGACGGCACCTATACGATGATCTGCACGAAGACAGACGGCGTTGGCAAGCTTACGGCTAAGTTTGAGTGCATTACCGGTGTAAATAAGGGTAAGATCTTTACCAACCACTTTACCTACCAAGTACCCGATGCGTATGGCCGCTATCAGATAACCATCACTGCAGAGGAAGGCACTAAGTACAAGGCCGGTTCTATTGAGCTGGGTGAGGAGTCTCTCCGCTACACGCCCGAGGCTAAGGACTTTACCTACGATGCCACCAAGAACACGGTGGAATACAATGGCACAAATTATTACGATGCCGACCCGCAGATGACCCTGCTGTACGGCACCGACCAAAGCGAAACTGTTCCCACCGCCCCCGGCAGCTACGATGTGTACGTCAAGGTGACGGCGGGTAAGAACTATATTGAAAACGCCCGCGCCGATGATGATTACATAATCTATCGGGTAGGCACCTATGTTGTGCCCGAAAAGTACACCCTGACCGTGGATGACAAGTCTACCGAGCACGTTGCAGGAGAGGAACTCAGCTTCACCGCAGACGAGAAGGACGGTTACACCTTCACCGGTTGGAAAGTGACCGGTCTGCCCGCAGACGTGGACACCACTAAGGCGACCATCTCCTTCACGATGCCCGCAAATAACGTCACGCTGAAGGCACAGTACACCGAGAACGCTCCCGAGACCTATGAGCTCAAGGTCACCGATGCACAGGTCACCCTGAAGGACGGCGGCGCTGTTGCCGACCTGACAGCTGTGCCCGTGGGTACAGAGCTCGTTGCCACCGCAGCCGAGAAGGACGGTTACACCTTCACCGGTTGGGAAGTGACCGGTCTGCCCGCTGACGTGGACACCACTAAGGCGACCATCTCCTTCACGATGCCCGCAAACAAGGTCACACTGAAAGCACAGTACACCGAGAACGCTCCCAAGACCTATAAACTCGATGTCTCCGATGCAACGGTCACCCTGAAGGATGGCAGCGCTGTTGCCGACCTGAAGGCTGTGCCTGTGGGTACAGAGCTCAAGGCCACCGCAGACGAGGACACCGAGACCAGCGTGTTCAAGAACTGGAGCTGCACCGGTTTGGAGCTGACCGAGGAGCAGAGCACTGCACGCGTGGTGTACTTCACCATGCCCGACCATGATGTGAACCTGAAGGCGGAGTTCGTTACTCCTACGAATAAACTCGAGGTCACCGATGCACAGGTCACTTTGAAGGACGGCGGCGATGTTGCCGACCTGACGGCTGTGCCGGTGGGTACAGAGCTCAAGGCCACCGCATACGAGGACACCGAGACCAGCGTGTTCAAGAGCTGGAGCTGCACCGGTCTGGAGCTGACCGAGGAGCAGCGCACCGCACGCGTGGTGTACTTCACCATGCCCGACCATGATGTGAATCTGAAGGCGGTGTTCGTTACTCCTACGAATAAACTCGATGTCTCCGGTGCACAGGTCACCCTGAAGGACGGCGGCGCTGTTGCCGACCTGACAGCTGTGCCTGTGGATACAGAGCTCAAGGTCATCGCAGACGAGGACACCGAGACCAGCGTGTTCAAGAACTGGAGCTGCACCGGTCTGGAGCTGACCGAGGAGCAGAGCACTGCCCATGTGCTGGAGTTCAAGATGCCCGCTCAGGATGTGAAACTGACTGCTGTGTTTGAAGTTCCTGCTACTCCCGATCCGGATCCCACTCCCGATCCTAAGCCGGACCCGGACCCCGATCCGGAGCCTACTCCCGATCCTAAGCCGGACCCGAACCCCGATCCGGATCCCACTCCTGATCCTAAGCCGGACCCGAATCCCGATCCGGATCCCACTCCTGATCCTAAGCCGGACCCGACTCCCGATCCGGAGCCTACTCCCGATCCTAAGCCGAACCCGAACCCCGACCCCACCCCCGCACCCGGCGGTGACAGTGACGGCGGCGGTGCAGCCATTGTGGCAGTAGCCGCTGTGGGCGGCGCAGCCATTGGCGCAGGTGCCTACATTGTTGGCACTACCGCCTACCTGAAGAGCGTCCTGCCCGAGGGCATGGCCATCCCCGCTAACCGCCAGCAGCTGGCAGTTGCACTGTGGACCGCCGCAGGCAAGCCCGCTACCCAGAGCACTGCACTGTTCAACGATGTGGCAGCAGATGCCGCAGAGCTGCAGGCCATTCGCTGGGTCGTGGAGACCGGCCTGATGACCGCACAGGACGGCAACTTCAAGCCCGGCAGCCGCGTGGGCCGCTTGGAGGTCATCCGCACTTGGAAGACCTACCAGCAGCGCGGCTAAAACCGCTGCCCCTTAACCCCTTATAACCCCGCAGGGACTGCTGCACAGCGCTGTGCGGCAGTCCCTTTTTTGCGCCCCAAAAGGGTGCGCAAGGGCTTTTTTGGGGTTTTTCAGGGCGATTCGATGCATTTCAGGGGCCATTCACGCAGAATTGCTCCACTTTTGCCGCCGTTCGTGGTATACTACAGGCACAGAGCAATACTCTGTTCAATATGCCATTCCCATAATTCCTATAGAGCAGAAAACCGTCCGGCAACCGCAAGCCGGGCGGTTTTCTGTTTTTTGCGGGTGCGTGTGGTGCACCGGGTCGTTTCAGCGCATTTGCGGGGCGATTCGTGCCCAAAACCGTCCAAAGCGGGCAAAACGTGGTACACTGGGTACAACAAAAGCGCCCGGCTTGGAGGGCGCTTGAGAAGGAGAGAATCTTATGCAAAAACGGCTCATCAGCATGGTTCTGGCGCTGAGCATGGCACTGACCGCAATGCCGCTGCCCGCCCTTGCCCAGAGCGCCCCGCCCGACACCGCCAGCGCCGCCGCACTGGCAGAGGAAAACGGTGATGTCACCAATATCTATACAAGCAATTCCTCCGGTAAGCCCATCGGCGATCTGGGCGACAGTGGAGACAGCTGGTCCTACGATGAGGCCAGCAATACGCTCACCCTGAAAAAAGGTACCTTCTGCCTCCGTAATTACGGCTATGACAGCTACAATAATTGCATCAAATGGAACGTGAAGATCGAGCCCGGTGCCACCCTGCAGGAGGCGCGGATCGGCTCGGAATACCATAACGGCTACACCGTGACCGACGCAGGCACTATCTCCGGCGGCACCTTCTACGGCAAGGTGATCTGTGAAGCCGGGGCTGTCATCAGCGGCGGCACCTTTAAGGGAGCTGCCAGAGTTGATGCTGCAGGCGGCGAGGTCACCATTGAAGATGGCACCTTTGAAGAGGTTAGTTATACCAGCGGCATGACCGTTAAAGCAGCGGGTATCCTTACCATCAACGGCGGCACCTTTAAGGGCAAGCGCACCTGCTCCGTGGATATCGACAATTGTGAAAAGATCGTTATCAACGGAGGCAGCTTTGAAAGCGCGCTCACGGATCTTGAAAGGACAACGGAAACCATCATCAATGGCGGTCTGTTCAACGACAAGCTGTATGTTGCAGGAGATAAATGTACCGTCAACGGCGGTCTGTTCACCACTGAAGATGACCCGCTGCCCGAGGGTGCAGCCGTCAACGGCGGCTATTTCACGGCAAAAAGCACAGGCCTTGTAGCCATTGATGCAACCGATGTTCCGGTGTACGCCCCTGTCGCGGTGGCAGCGGACGGCACGGTGACCGAGTGGTCGGCAGATGCTTATAGTACCCTCTATGTCGCGCCCAATACCAGTGTCGCCCTGAAGCCCACCTGCAAGCTGGAAAGCATCGTCAGCGGTGACGACAAGCTGAGCTATAAAGCCAAGGGCGGCGCAGTCAGCTTTACTGTGGGCACTGAAACTGTCCAGCTCAACAGCGTTACCGTAGAGGAACTGGTCATTGAAGCGAGCGGCTTCCCCAAGGGCACGGACGGCGGCGTCTACGGCGCAAAGGGCAACGGCTGGTCCTTTGAACCGGCGCACAAGCACGCAGAACTGTTTACAAACGATGTCCCCACCCTGACCATCGAGAAGGACGCTGTGCTGGACTTCGATGAGGTGATAAACAACGCCGATACAGTAAAATTTGCAGTTGAAAACTACGGCACCTTCAGCGGTACGCTGAACTCCACCCGGTATGTGTACAATAGGGAGGGCGGCGTCATCAAGGATGCCACGCTGAACAGCGTGCAGAGCCTTTACAATGACGGCCTTGTGGAGAATTCGGTGCTGTGCGTTAGGTACATCGGCAACGGCTGGCGCGACCCGGCACAGCCCGCTACCATTCGCAACTCTGCGCTGGATGTTACCGGATATTCGGTAGTCAACATGGCTTCCAATAAGGCTGTGCTGGACGGCTGCTATAACAGCGCCGGTTACACCGGCACTGCCGTGATCCAAAACGGCGGCACGGTCGAAAACAGCCAGAACACCCTGAAGCTGCCGGTGGAAAATACGGCCGGCTATGACGGCAATGCAGAGCCCTACCAGCCCATCATTGACGGCGGCGAGTGCACCGTTGTTTATAACGAGGGCGGCATCATTCAGAATAACCCCATCATCCACGCACTGGTGGCAAAGGATACCGAAGACCTGAACGGTGCTACGGATTACTACACCCTGAACTACACTGCACCGGAAGGTGCCGAGTACGCTAAAAAATACATCAACGGCATCAATGGCATGATGGAGGGTGTTTGGGACGCAGAAACCTCCACCCTCTACGTTGACACCGATCTGAACACCATCTCGGTCATCACGCATGCCCCCATCAAGAGTGTGAACGGCGTGGCCTATAGCGGCTCTGTAGCCGATGGAGAGCGCTACAACAGCACCATCGACCTGCGCAAGTATAACATCCCGCAGACCCATGTCCTCAACCTGAGCGCCACCGGCGAGGGCGCGGCAGAATTGCCGCCGGCAGACCCCGCAGACTTTGCCTTTGTCCTGCCCAACAACCTGACCTATGACGGCAGTCCCAAGGAAGTAACTGTTAAGAATACCAGCAATAAGGACTACGGTGATGTTACCGTGACCTACATGCAGAATGGCAAAGTGCTGGACGGCGCTCCCATTGAGCCGGGCGATTACAGCTATACTGTAACCGTCGCAGGCAGTGCACAGTATGCGGGTGGAACTGTTAAAACAGGCTCGTTCCGCATCATCGCCGAGACCACCCCGGAGGAGCCGCCAGAGCAGCCGCCGCAGGGGGACAGCACCGAGTTCAGCCCGCTGCAAACGGTGGCCATCGTGGCCGGTACAACGGCGTGGTTTGCAGGCAGCACAGTAATGGGCTATGAGGCTGTTACTTACAGCATCCTTGCAGACCTGCTGCCCAAGGGCACGCCCATCCCGCGCACCCGGGAGCAGCTGGCAGTGCTGCTGTGGAGCACCGCAGGCAAGCCCGAACCCGCTGCACCCGCTGTTTACAGCGATGTAGCGGAGCCGGATACCGCCAAGGCAGCCCGCTGGGCTGTGGAGGCCGGGCTGCTGCCCGACATGGGTGAGGGCGCCTTTACGCCCGGCAAGCGTGTGACCAAGGTACAGGTCATCCGCGCATGGAACCGGCTGAAAAAGCTGGGTCTGGCGAAATAACAATTGCCATCTCCCGATCGATCCTTTCCAATAAGCGCAGCAAGGCCGTCCGGCGAATGCCGGACGGCCTTGCTGCGTTGTGTAGGAGGGGATTCCCCGCAGCGCCGCCGCTTCCGCAGGAAGCAGGCGCTGTAAATGCCGTTTGCCATTACGACCCCACCCGTGAAAATGGGATAGCGGAGCGTCCGCAGACGCTCCGCTATCCCGAAAATTAAAATAATTCTTCCGCTGCAACGACGACGACCGCCGCCAGTGGCGGAAACAGGGAGGAGTTGTTGGGGCAGCGGCCAGCAAGACGCGAGTGCCGCCCAAGGCACGAAGCGGATGCTGGGTGCCGCAACCCGGAAGACGCGGAGGGCATTTTCAATCGTTCTCCACCCCGGGACACCCGGCGGCGCGCCATGCGGCGCACAGCACCTCTTTTTCCGCCTTGGAAAGCTTTTTCAGGGCGGCTTCCCGGCGCAGGGCGGCGCGTTTGTCCGCGCAGCGCTCCAGATAGGCAAAGCCTACCGCGCCGTGGGTGCGGGTGTAGCGGGCACCTTTGCCGCTCTGGTGCGCTTTCAGCCGGGCGGCGGGGTGGTTCGTCCAACCGGTGTACAGCTGCCCGCCGGTGCAGCGCACCATGTAAACGTAGGCGACGTCAGGCAAGGCGTCCATTGTTTTTCAACACCTGACGGCAGGCGGCAAGGGCGGTCTCCTTGTCCTTGGCGGTGATGAGGAAGCGGCTGGCGTGGCAGAAGCTGATGCCCGGGATGCCGCTCTTCTGCTCGATGACCTCCTGCGGCTGCCCCGCCCAAGACTGGGGAAAGGGCAGCTTGGACTTTTTGGTCTTGTGGTCGGTGACGCACTGGGCGCTCCACCCGCCGCGCTGGCTGGGGTACACCACAAACAGGGCATCGGTCTTGTACAGACCGTTTTTCCACGGCAGATAGCAGGGCAGCACCACGATGCCGTCGCGGGAGTTGCGGTAGGCCTGCTGCACCTTTTCGTCCGCGCGGTTCACGGCGTTGGCGCTGTCGATCTGGTTCTCCAGGATCTGCTTTGCCACAGCCACCGCCTTGAAAAAGCAGCTGTCCTGATCCTCCTTGGAGTCCCACACCGGGTTGAAAAAGCCAATGGCATCGCACAGGCTGTTCTGCTCGCCGGTGTTGTCGTTCAGGTCCAGCGGCTGGATGAAGTTTTCGTCAATGAGCCGCGCCTGCCGCTCGCCTACAAGACCCGGGCCCAGCACCCGCCACAGCAGGCCAAAGGCCGCGTAGGGCACGCCGTTGGCGCGGTACTCCCGGGGCTCCTGATGGTGGTCGAACATCCCAAAGCCGATATCGTACACGATGCCGTCAAAATCGTCAGGCACGGTAAAGCCGCGGGTGATCTTGATATCCGGGCGCAGAATCTGCAATAGCGCCGTTGCAAACACGTCATCGGCATGGAACTTGCCGGCGTGGGTAAAACCGTTTGCGGGAATTTTCATGGACTTGATACCTCGTTCTCCTAGTTTCGTCTGGTATCAGTATAGCACAATCCCGCCCGTGGGACAACAAAAAGGAGCTGCCGCACGGGTGCGGCAGCTCCAGATTGGTTCTATTTACAGCGCCGAGTAGCCGAAGCTGTTCACCAGCGCGTCGATGTGCTGCCCGGCCTTGCACAGGGGGCAGTCGCGGGAGTCGAAGCTGGCGTAATCCGGCAGGCTGGTGGGGTCGAAGATAGAGGTGACCGGGTAGCCAAGGCACTCGTGGGTGGTGGCAAAAATAGCCGAAAGCCCGGCCACGATGCCGCCGTAGTAGTTCACGGCTTCCACAGCTGCCTGAATGGTGTAGCCGGTGGTGATGGATGCGGCCAGAATGAGGACGTGCTTGCCCTTGACCATGGGAGCAAGATTATCCCGCAGAATGATCTGGCTGCCGGAGGTGTATTCCGGGGTGACGATGTAGATGGTCTTGTGGGCGTTCATATTGGTAAAGCCGTCCTTGGTCAGCTCGTTGGCAAGGCAGGTGCCAATGACCTGCGTGCCGTCCAAGCAAAGCACGGTATCCACGATGGTGCTGTGCTGGTAAGCGCTGACCAGCTCCTTTGCCACGGCTTTTGCCTCGGAAAGGCGGGACTTTTGGGTGGTCACGTCGATGTAATAGTTGATGTGGCTGTGGCTGGTGGCAAAATGTCCCTTGGCCACCCGCAGGAACAGTTCACTTTTGCTGGTGGGAAGCTTGACCATGTTGATCATTGTACAGCACTCCTTTTTTCACCGGGCGCAGCTGCGCCGCAAAATACAAAACAGCGCGGCAACCCGTTCCGGTCGCAGCGCTTATTTTTCTTCTCTGCCTCTTTATTGTACTGAAAAATGCCGCTGTGCACAAGACACAAACCTGACGAAAAACCTTGCTTTTTTACAGACATATCGCCGAAAACTTGGATGCAAAGACCACTGCCGCCCGGAATGCTGCACCGCAAAGGGGGCACAGCGGCAAGACCGGTACGGCGGCGGGGGAGGAACACGCTTTTTTGCGCAGCACGGAAAATTTTGCAAAAAGGACTGGTATTTTTGCGGGTTTTGAGTATAATATAAGAGATAGTTCAAATTTGAAGTAAGAGGAGAATCACATCCATGGCACAGGCAAAACAGGATATGGGCTCTAGCAGCGTAAAAAAGCTGATGCTGCAGCTCATGATCCCGGCGGTCGTTGCACAGGTGGTCAACCTGCTGTATAACATCGTGGACCGCATTTACATCGGACATATTGCCGGCATCGGCGCGGCAGCGCTGACCGGCGTGGGACTGTTCACCCCCATCCTTATGCTGCTGAATGCGTTCGCCATGCTGGTGGGCGCGGGCGGCGCACCCCGCACCGCCATTGCGCTGGGGCAGGGCGACAAGGAGCAGGCGGAGAAGATCATCTCCAACAGCTTTACCATGCTGCTGCTCTTCTCGGTGGTGCTGACCGTGGTGTTCTACGCCGGAGCACCCACCCTGCTGCGGCTCTTTGGTGCCAGTGACGCCACTCTGCCCTATGCGCTGAGTTACAGCCGCATCTACATTCTGGGCTCGGTGTTTGTGCTGCTGGTGCTGGGCATGAACCCCTTCATCACCACGCAGGGCTTTGCCAAGACCAGTATGCTTACCACCGTCATCGGTGCGGTCATCAACATTATTCTCGACCCCATCCTGATCTTTGGTCTGGGGCTGGGCGTGCAGGGCGCTGCCATTGCCACCGTGCTCAGTCAGGCTGTGGGTGCGGTGTGGATCCTGCACTTTCTCACCGGCAAAAAGACTATCCTGCGCCTGCGCAAGGACTATATGCGCCCGGAAAAGAAGGTCATCCTGCCGGTGATGGCGCTGGGCGTCTCCACCTTTGTGATGATGTCCACTGAGAGCCTGCTGTCCATCAGCTTCAGCTCCAGTCTGGCGCGGTACGGCGGCGACGTGGCTGTGGGTGCCATGACCGTTATCACCAGCGCTTCCCAGCTGTGCACCCTGCCCATTCAGGGCATCTGTCAGGGCGGTCAGCCGGTGATGAGCTTCAATTTCGGCGCGGGCAAAAAGCTCCGCGTCAAGGAGGCATTCCGCTTCCAGCTGACCCTGTGCAGCTGCTACACCTGCCTGTTCTGGCTGCTCATGATGCTGGCGCCGGGGGCTGTGGCGGGCATCTTCACCTCGGATACGGCGCTGATCGACTACACCACATGGTCCATGCGCATCTACATGGCCGGTATCTTTGCCATGGGCTTCCAGATCGCCTGCCAGCAGAGCTTTATGGCGCTGGGTCAGGCCAAGGTCAGCCTGCTGCTGGCCTGTCTGCGCAAGATCATTTTGCTGATCCCGCTCATCTTCATTCTGCCGCACCTGCTGCCGAACCCGGTGTTCGGCGTTTTTCTGGCAGAGCCGGTCAGCGATATTCTGGCGGCCACCATCACCACCATCACCTTCTTCTCCCGCTTCAACGGTATTCTGGAGCGGGGCGCCGCGAAGGTATAATAATAACAACAAAGGCTGCTGCGCATTCTGCGCAGCAGCCTTTGTGCTGTGTAATTGATTTTAGACGGCCTCCGGCTCACCCAGAGCCAGCACCTTCGTCAACTCAGCCTGCACCTTGGCGTTGGTGGCATCGGTGACGGCCAGCACATCGGAATAGAACTTTTCCATCTCGTCACGGGTGGAGAAGGCGGCCACATACATCTGGTTGCCCATGGCACCGGACAGTGCCTCGGGAATGCGGTCCACCATGCGCATGTTGTCCTGATACTTCTGCATCAGCTGCTCGTGGCTGTAAACGAAGCTCTTGCCGTCCCGGCGGCCGGCAAAGGCGCAGTAGTAGTGCTCACCCACCGGCATATCGGTGCCGCCGAAGGCAATCATGTCCGCCCAGATCTTGTACACGTTGGTGGAGCGGGCAAAGTCGATCATGTCCGGGGTAAAGCCGCCGCAGGGGCGCATGTTGACTTCCAGCGCCACGATCTGGCCTTTTTTGCCCATGCTGGCCTGATTCTCGGTCATGCGGAAGAACTCGAAGTGGACAAAGCGGCTCTTCACCCCAAAGCTCTTGACGGCGGCACGGCCCGCGGCGCGGGTATCCTCCGGCAGATCCTTGATGATGTAGTAGATGGAGTTGTCATCGTTGTTCACGATGTCCATGATGGACACGGGGCTTACGTTGCCCGCCTCAAAGATGGGGTTGCCGTGGGCGTCAATGATGGCATCGTAGCTGTTCACCTCGGCACGGACGAACTCCTCCATGATGTAAGCCACATCCGGGTGCTCTTTTTCCTTGTAGGCCAGAAATGCCTCCAGCTCTTTGTCGCTGGAAAGGCGGTGGGTATCCGAAGCGCCCACGCCGTTGTCCGGCTTGACCACCACCGGGTAGCCTACCTGTGCCACAAAGGCCTTGCAGCCTGCAAGGTCATCCACCATGTGGTAGCGGGCGGTGGCGATACCGGCCTTCTGATAGTACTCCTTCATCTTGCTCTTGTACTTGATGCGGGGCATATCAGAGGTCTGGAAGCCGCTGGTAATGTGGAAATCGGTGCGCAGGGCGGCATCCCGTTCCAGCCAGTATTCATTGTTGGACTCCAGCCAGTCGATGCGACCATACTTGAAGGTGAAAAAGGCCACGGCGCGGTACACCTCGTCGTAGTTTTCCAGACTGTTCACCTTGTAGTACTCGTTCAGGCTTGCCTTCAGCTCCGGCTTCAGCTCCTCGTAGGGCTGGTCGCCGATGCCCAGCACGTTCAGGCCGTTGTTTTTCAGCTCCCGGCAGAACTGCCAGTAGTTCGTGGGGAAGTTGGGGGAGATAAAAATAAAGTTCTGCATAGTATTTGTTGATTCCTCTTTCCGTTACCTCTATGATTGCAATGCCCCTGCGGGGCGGGACAGACTTTAATATTGGGAAACAACGGCGCGTCCATGGACGCGCCGTTGTTTCGTTTTCACGGGATGGGTCACTGCTGACCCAGAATGTAGGGCATATAGTATGCCACCTGCTTATACCACCAGTTCCAGTCGTGGTTGACATCGTGACCCCACAGGTCTACCCAGATGGGGATATGCTTTGCCTCAAAGATGCGCTTGAGCAGCCATGTGGTGTCCGGCTGTTCCCAGTCGCCCTGACCGCAGCAGATGACAGCTTTCTGGCTGCGGAACAGCTGCATATAGGGGTGATCCTCCGGGAAGTTCTTCATGTAGTCCACAGGGGAGTTCATGTACACCAGCTCGTCCATATAGTTGCCAAAGCCGTAGTGAGCAGTGTAGATGCCGCTGAGTGCCAGACAGCCGCAGAAGATATCCGGGCGGCGCAGATACAGGTTTACCGCGTGGGTGGCGCCCAGACTGCACCCGAAGGCGATGATGCCGGGCAGGTCGCTCCAGCCGTTGCGCTGCTGCGCCAGATGCTGAAGCATCGGAGCGACCTCACGGGTGATGTAGCGCAGCCACTGCTCATAGCGGCGGATGCGCCAGTAGGGGTTGCCCTGTGCGTCCGACCAGGTTTCCTGATCCATGGTGTCGATGGAAAGCACCATGATCTGCCCGGACTCGATCCACGGGGCAAGGGTGTCGGTCATGTGGAAGTTTTCAAAATCGAAGAATCGGCCGTCCTGACAGGGAATATACAGCATCGGGCGGCCTGCGTGGCCGTAAAGCTTGCACTCCATATCCCGTCCCAGCTCCGGGCTGTACTCCTTGAAATACTGCATCTCCATGGTGTTTCCTCCTTTGATGTTGTCGTGCTATGGTGTCACCCTTCTCTTATTCCTCCACCTCATACAGCAGGGTGTGGAACACGAAGGGCAGCTGCTTTTCCCAGCTGGCCTCGCAGTGGGTGCCGCCGGGCACGATGCGGCTGGTCAGGTGGATGCCCCGGGTCATCAGCTTGCCGCTCAAGGCAGAAAACTGTCGGCGGATGCCATCGTGGTTGCCCATCTCCCGGGAGCCGTAGTCCATGTACAGCACCGTGCCGGGGGCAAGCTTTGCGCGCCCCACAAGGCCGGAAAGCTTATCCGGTGCCACCCAGATAGAGGGCGACAGCGCTGCGGCACGGCTGTAAGTATCGTTATATTGCAGCAGGGCGTACAGGCTCATCAGCCCGCCCATGCTGCTGCCGCCGATAAAGGTATGTGCCCTGTCCGGCAGGGTGCGGAAATTTTGGTCGATCAAAGGCTTGAACCGGTGGATGAACCAGCTCATGGTGGCCTGTCCCTTACCGTCAAAGTGGCCGTAGGTGGGGTCATCGAAGCGGTAGGGGGAATACTCCACCAGACGCTCGTTGTTTGTCCCGGCGTTGCACTCGATGGCCGCCACGATCAGCGGGGTGTCGGTATAGTCCAGATAATCTGCCACGCCCCAGCTTTTGCCGTAGGTGGCATCCTCGTTGAAAAACACGTTCTGCCCATCGAACATATACAGCACGGGAAACCGGCGCTCCGGCTGTGCCTCGTACATGGTGGGCAGATAGACATACGCCCGGCGCTGTTCGGTGCCGTTGACCGCCGGGTAACTCATGCTCCATTTTTTGATCATGGTGCTTCTTTCCTCTCAAATCTTCCTGCAAGGGGCACAGGCGGCAAGCCCACGCCCTTTATAGGTAGTGTAGCACCATGCGGCGGGAATTGCAATGATTATAGAGCAAAGGGACTGCTGCCCCAGACGGTATGCAGCAGTCCCTTTAAAAGCCGTAGGGTGACAGGCGGCTTCTTAGTATTTCTTTTCCACGGGCACGATCCAGCCCTTGGTATCGGGGATCTTGCCCCACTGCATACCGGTCATGGTGTCGTACAGCTTCTGGGTGACAGGGCCGATCTTGCCGTCGCCGATGAAGGCGTGCTCGCCCTTCCAGACCAGCTCCTTGACGGGGGAGACGACAGCAGCAGTACCGGTGCCGAACACCTCTTCCAGCTTGCCTTCGCGGGCAGCTGCCATGATGTCGGCAATGGCGATCTTGCCCTCAACGACCTCGTAGCCCCAGTCCTTCAGCAGTTCGATGCAGCTGCGGCGGGTGACGCCGGGCAGCACGGTGCCCACGGTAGCGGCGGTGTACACCTTGCCGTCGATCTTGAACATGATGTTCATGCTGCCAACTTCTTCAACGTACTTCTTTTCCACGCCGTCCAGCCACAGCACCTGTGCGTAGCCCTGCTCCTCGGCCAGCTCACCGGCCTTGATGGAAGCGGCGTAGTTGCCGCCGCACTTGGTAAAGCCGGTCAGACCCGGGGCGGCGCGGATATACTCATCTTCCACATAGATGCGCACGGGGTTGATGCCCTCGGCGTAGTAAGCACCGGAGGGAGCGCAGATGATGCAGAAGATATAGTGCTTGGAAGCGTGCACGCCCAGACCCACATCATTGGCAAAGATGAAGGGACGGATGTACAGGGAAGCGCCGTCGGTGTGGGGCACCCAGTCGCGGTCCACGTCCACCAGAGCCTCGACAGCCTGAATGTAGTCCTCTACCGGGATCTTGGGGATGCACAGACGGTCGGCAGAATCCTGAAAACGCTTGGCGTTGCAGTCCGGGCGGAACAGCTGCACGGTGTCGTCGGCGGTGCGGTAGGCCTTCATGCCCTCAAAGATCTCCTGTGCGTAGTGGAACACCACGGTAGCGGGGTCCAGTTCAAAGGGACCATAGGGGACGATGCGGGCATCATGCCAGCCCTCGCCCTCGGTGTAATCCATGACGAACATGTGGTCGGAGAACTTTTTGCCGAAGCCGAGCTTCGTCTCATCGGTGGGCTTTGCCTTGGGCGTAGCCGTGCGGGTGATTTTGATATCCAACATAGTGAGTTTCCCTCTTTCCTTTTATGCGCGTGCGCACGATTTCCGGCGCTTTATGACACAAATGTTGGTTTCTATTATAATATTCCCTGCCGGTTTTGCAAGGAATCGCAAAATGTTTCATCTTTCCACCGGTAAAGTTGCACCAGATTGTGAGCACAATGGTGTGCAAACTGCCAAATCTATGGTACAATAGGGGCACAGAGCACTTTGCGGGGCACAGCCCCGCTTTTCTATGGAAGGAGCATACTGCATGATCGACAGCGTTATTTTTGATATGGACGGCCTGATGTTCGACACCGAGCGGGTCTGGGCTACCCTGTGGGAGCCTGCACTTGCCACCCTTGGGCTTTCTTATAAGGAAGGGCTGGACGTTGCCGCCCGCGGCACGGCAGGGGACACCATGCGGGCGGTGCTGCGCCGCTTCTACGGGGAAAACTGCGACACGGACGCCATCATCGAGGCGCTGCACGCACAGGCGGAAAAGGCGTTTCAGGCACCGCCGCCCAAAAAGCCCGGGCTGGACGAAATTCTGACATGGCTGGACGCGCAGCACATCCCCATGGCGGTGGCCTCTTCCAGCCGGATGGCCTCTATCCGGCACCATTTGGACGGCTGGGGCTTGACCCACTACTTCAAGGTGATCGTCTCCGGCGAGCAGTTCTCGGCCTCCAAGCCCGACCCGGAAATTTTTCTGCGCGCCGCCGAGGCGCTGGGCACTGCGCGTGACCGCACCCTTGTGCTGGAGGACAGTTACAACGGCGTGCGCGCCGGTGCCGCCGGCGGCTTTGTCACCGTGATGGTGCCGGACATGGCACCCGCCAACGACGAGATGCGCCGTCTGTACACCGCCGAGTGCCGCGACCTGTACGAGGTGCTGGAAGGCTTGCAGAAGGGGAGATTCTGATTGTGAAAATACAATGCCGGACAGCCCGCAGGCTGTCCGGCATTGTGCTATTTTAACGTGCTTTTTTTCTGCGGCGGAGCTTGCGCACCAGTTTGCGGAGCAGCAGCACAAGGCACACCACCAGCAGAATGACGGTGAGGATCAGGCCAAGTAGGATAAAGGCAAAGCGGTTGGGCTTTTTCAGCAGCGCGGAAAGGCTGCGGCTGTCCTCTACCTTTTTGCGGTCGTGCAGGGTGTTGTAGTAGTCCGGCACGTTGCCGATGCCGTCGCCGTCGGTGTCCTCGAACGAGGCCATGTACCGCGCAATGGCGTCCCAGCCCTTCAGCTCTTTGCCGTTTTCGGTCAGGATCACATCCTCAAAATCTTCGATGGGAGTGCCGTCGGCGTACTTCGGCACGATGGACAAAAGGCCGTAGGACATATCCGTCACGGCGCTCAGCATCTGCCCGCTGTAAAGGTCTGCTACGATGCGGTACAGCTTGTCGTCCTGCAGCTCCACGCGCTGCCCGTCCTTGACCAGATAGACATCCGTCACCTTGTTCAGCAGCAGACGGTGGGGGTTGTAGGTAAAGTTCAGGCCGCTGCAATACAGCCGCGCGGTGGTCATGAAATCCGACACGGAAGCGTCGATCTCGGCGGCGGTGCGCAGTTCCTTGCCGGTGAGGTAGACTTCGATGAGAGGATAGCCCGGCACGCCGTCCGCGCCGATGCCCAGCGAGAAGGAGTTGAACACCTGCTCCACTGTGATATCGCCCCGGGCGTAGGTGTCGCGCACGGTGCCGCTGGGTACTACCGCCAGATCTACCGGCACGCCGTCATAGTCGGCGGCGTTCTCCACCGCGTACACATAGGCATCCGCGATGATATCGCCCAGATTATGCTCGGTGTGCACCTTGCCCAGATCCTCCAGGTTAGAGAAAACAACATCGTTTTCTGCCAGCACCTGATCTTTGGTGTAGCCGAACTGCGCCAGATAATCCTCGTCCACTGTGTCCATAAAGCGGTCGATGACCTCTTGCGTTTCCGCATCGGCGGGGATGTCGGCGGTGATGGGGATCAGCTGGTAATCGGTCACCTGCCAGCGGCCGTCGGCTTTTTGTGCCATGGTAAGGCTGCCCAGATTTTTGCCGTATTCGCCGCAGGAGACCACATAGGTGTCCCCGTGCCGGATGGGTTCCCGGATGCGGCTGTGGGTGTGGCCGCTCAGGATGAGGTCAAGGTCAGGTACACCCTTGGCCAGCAGCTCGTCCTCAGACTTTTTGGGATCGTCCCATGTACCGCTGTGGGAAACGCAGACGATCATATCCACGTTTTCGTTCGCCTTGATCTCTGCCACGGTGGCCTTTACCGCCTGTACTGGGTCCTTGAATTTCAGCTCGCAGGTGGGTGCGCAGGAGAGGGCATCCTTGCCGAAAACGCCCACCACGGCAATGCGCACATCGCCCTTCTGCACCATGGTGTAGTCCTGCACGCCGTAGGCGGTAAAGGCGTCTTTGAGCATCTGTTGTCCCTCAGTGAGGCCGGCGGCTTCCATGGCGTCCCAGTCTACATTGCAGACCACGATGGCCGGGACGGCATCGCCGGAGGTGCGGGCACTGGTAAGCATATTGGCAAGCCCCTTGGAGCGGTAATCAAACTCGTGGTTGCCGAAGGTGGTCACATCGTAACCCATGTAGCCCAGCATCCGCAGCTCTGCGGCCTGCGTTTCAAACACCGTCTGGATCAGGGTGCCCATGGAAAAATCGCCGCCGTCGATCACAAGGGTGTCCGGGTCTTTGGCGCGCTGCGCCTTGATGAGGGTGTTGGCGCGGGCAAAGCCGCCGATGTCCGTCTCCTCATCCTCCACCACGGTGGTAAAGGTATTCAGGTGGGAGTGGGTGTCGTGGCTGAACAGGATGTCCAGCGTTTTGCCCGTCTCCGGTGCCTGCCCATAGGCGGCGGGAATGCCCAGCAGCACCGAAAACAGCAGCAGCACGGCCACCGTCATGGCGAAAAGCTTTTTCATGGCGTGTTCTCCTTTGTTGCGTCCTTATTTTTTCGGCTCAGCCGAATTTTTACAGCATCAGAAAAAAGTAATACCACTCTATAAAAATCAACTATCTGCACGCTATTTTAGCATAAGTGCACAAAATAAACAAGACGGCAGTTGTCTTTTTGCGCCGATATGCAACGCTTTTGGAAAATCAGACTTGTTTTGTCTCCTGCAAAAACAAAACCAGCCAAGCCCGCAGGCTTGGCTGGTTTGAAAGCGATCGGTATTCCCTGATCAGGCACCCACGATCAGGCGCACGGCACCGTAGATGCCGGCGTCGTTGCCAAGGCTGGCGGCCTTGATGGGGGTCTCCTTGCAGGACTGGAAGGCGTACTCCTTGTAGTGGCGCACCAGCGGGGTGAACAGAACCTCCCCGGCGCGGGCCACGCCGCCGCCGATCATGAACATCTCGGGGTCGGTGGTGGCGGCAATATTGGCCAGTGCCATGCCCAGCGTGGAGGCCATCTCGTCCACCTCACGGGCAGCCAGTGCGTCCCCGGTGCGGGCGGCGTCGAAAACGTCCTTGGCTTCAAAGTCCTTGCCGCGCAGGGTGCAGGCGGTGTCCGGGTTTGCGTCCAGCAGCTTCTTCATGCAGCGCACAACGCCGGTGGCGCTGGAATACTGCTCCAGACAGCCGCGCTTGCCGCAGCCGCAGACGGCGGTCTCGTGGGGGTTGACGGTGATGTGGCCGATCTCGCCGCCGGCACCGTGAGCGCCGTCGATGACCTTGCCGTTCACGATGACGCCGCCGCCCACGCCGGTGCCCAGTGTGACCATGACGGCGCTGCGGCAGCCCTGTGCCGCGCCCATCCAGATCTCGCCCAGCGCAGCTACGTTGGCGTCGTTGCCCACCAGCACCCGGATGCCGCCCAGCAGCTCGCTGAGCTCAATGGACACGTTGCGGTTGCCCCAGCCGCCAAGGTTCGCACATACGATGGGCACAATGCTGGAATCCAGCACCGGGCCGGGCACGCCCAGACCGACACCCTCGACCTTGTCTGCGGACAGACCCTTTTCCTGCATCTTCTGCTGCACGGCAGCAGCCAGATTTTCCAGAATGTGAGCACCGTTATTAGAAGTATCGGTGCTTACCTCCCACTTTTCCAGCAGCTTGCCGCTGGTGGTGAACAGGCCGACCTTGGCGGTAGTGCCGCCCAGATCGATGCCAAATGCGTATTCCTTCATGTCATTTACCCCTTTGATGCGGATGCGCCGCATTTTTTATCAGTATTTTATAGTATACCATATTTTTCCGCAAAAGAGCAGTACTGCGGCGGCATTTCGTGCAATCGGACTGAAATCTATGTAAAATTTTGGGCAGTTCCACAAGGAGATTCAGCGCACGGTGTTGGTCAGCGTGCCGATTCCTTCGATCTCGCACTGCACGGTGTCGCCCGGGTGCAAAAACTGCGGCGGGTCCATGCCCATGCCCACCCCGGCAGGGGTGCCGGTGGCGATGATGGTACCGGCTTTCAGGGTCATGCCCTGCGAAAGCTCGTGGATGACATGGTCGATATCAAAAATTTGCAGCTTGGTGTTGGAATCCTGCCGCAGCTCTCCGTTCACCCGGCTGCGGATGGGCAGCGCGGGCGGGTAGGTGTCAAATTCATCGGCAGTGACGATGCAGGGGCCCATGGGGGTAAAGCCGTCCAGACTTTTGCCGAAATACCACTGCTTGTGGGCGGTCTGCACGTCCCGGGCGGAGACATCGTTCAGGATGGTGTAGCCGAACACATAGTCTTTGGTCTGCCCGGCGGGCACATCCTTGGCATCCTTGCCCAGCACCACGGCCAGCTCACACTCGTAGTCCAGCTTCTGCACAAGGTCGGTGTGCGCCTCGATGAAGCCGCCGTCCGGTACCGCGCGGCTGACCCGCTTGGAGAAGTAGATGGCGTCCTGATGCTGGGTGGAAAAGGCGTCCGCAGAGTACTTTTCGGCCTCGTCCGAGTGCGCCATATAGTTGATGCCCAGACAGACCACGTCCTGCGCGGGGCAGGGGATGGGGCTTTGCAGGGTGACGGCCTCCACCGGCAGTGCGGGGATGCCGCTGATGGCCAGCTGCAAGCCGAACCGCACCTGCGGGGTGAGGAAGGGGATGGCGTCGGACAGGGTCTCGTAGGAGAGCCCCAGCCAGCTCAGCGGCCAGACCTGTGTGCCGTCCTGCGAGAGGATGGCGGGGTCCTCCACACCGTCCGGCAGACGGCAGGTAACAAAACGCATACAGTCCCCCTCCTCTCAGTGCCGGTAGGCGATGGCGCTGCGGATGCGGTCGGCTTCGGCTTCTCCGGCCAGCTGACGTACCAGTTCCAGCGCAAAGGGGATAGCGCCGCCCAGACCGTAGCTGGTGGTGATGTTGCCGTCCACGACTACCTCGGTGTCCAGCACATGGGCGCCGGCCAGCTTGTCCTGAAATGCAGCGTGAGCGGTGGCGTTTTTGCCCTCCAGCAGACCCAGTGCTGCCAGCACGCTGGGCGCAGCGCAGATGGCGGCTACCTTTTTGCCTGCCTTTGCAAAGGCGATGCAGGTGTCGGTCACCGTCTTGTTGGCGGCAAGGTTCGGCGTGCCGGGAATGCCGCCGGGCAGCACCACCAGATCTACATCGGAATAATCGACCTCCTCTGCCAGTGCATCGGCGGTGATGTGCACCTTATGGCTGCTCAGAATCTCCCGGCTGCCGGAAGCACTGGCCACCAGCACCTCCACCTTGGCGCGGCGGAGCAGATCCACCACCAGCAGAGCTTCGCACTCCTCGGTGCCCTCCGCAAAAAATACAACAGCTTTTGCCATAAGAATAACCTCCTGTTCAAATCTTAAAAAGAAAAGCCGCGTGCCGCAGCTTTGGGCGGTACGCGGCTTTTGTATCAGTCAGCGGCCTTTTTTTCAGCTTCCAGCAGCGCACGCAGCACACTGTCGTCCGCGCTCAGCACCCGGCTGACCCGGCTGATGATGGCGCTGGACGCGCCGGTCTTGTCCATGATCTCGGTGTAGATGCACTTGTCGGCCAGCAACTCGGCAATGTTGTAGCGCTGCTCCATTGCGCTGAGTTCCGAATAGCTGCACACGTCCTGCAGAAAACGATAGCATTCCTCCGGGGTCTTGAGCTGCAGAAAAGCCCGGTACAGTCCGGAGTTGCCGGTGGGATGATCTTTCGCCATGATAGTCTCCTTTTTTGCACAGAATGCCCGCAGACAGCGGCTTTATTACACTACATCAGTGTAGTACAAACGCGGATAAATTTCAATGGCTATTTTGTGATTTTTCGGAAATCAGCTCAGGGTATGCTCATACACCAGCTCGTTGCGGGGCACGGTGCCGTTTTCCTGCTCGGCGGGGCGCAGTTCGCGGTAGCGCAGTGCCTTGAAGAACTGCTGCACCGGCAGTGCCTTGGCGTGGATGGTGCACCACACCCGGCCTTTGCCCTCGCCCTTGGCCAGCCGCTCACAGGTCTGCACGATGTCCCGGCCGATGGCTTTGCCGCGGTATTCCGGCTTGAGGTACAGGTGCATCAGGTGCAGGGCGGTGTTCTCCATCTTCCACGCAAAGTAGCCGATGAGCTTGCCCCCCAGAAACACCAGAAAATAGTTCACGTCGTTGTCGATGTCCGCTTCAATGGCGTCGGCGCTTTGCAGCTCCTCCACAAGGGTGTCCAGCTGCTTTGCGGGGTAGTAGCGCTTGTAGACCTCGTGCCACAGTTCGCTGGCAAGGTCGGCGGTGTTGTGGATGTATTTGGCCTTTGCGACCAGCTTGTAATCAGGCTTCATAAAACTCCTTATACTTTTACAATGTAGTCCGGTTTGCGGGGCGCGGCGGGCTTGGGTGCGGCGGCGGGGTAGCCCAGAATGCAGTGGCCTACGCCGATCCAGTCGCCCTCGATGCCCCACTTTTTCAGCAGTGCCTTGCCCTCGGCGGAGTCGAACTCCTCCCGGGCACGGTTGATCCAGCAGCTGCCCAGCCCCAGCGATGCGGCAGCCAGCATCAGGTTGCCCATGACAAGGCTGCCGTCCTGCACGGCGCAGTTTGCGTGGGCATCGGCCAGCACCACCAGAATGGTGGGTGCGCCGTACATGGGGTCGCTGTCGGTGCCCATGACGGCGGCGTTCATCCGGGTCAGCTGGGCGCGGGTAGCGGCATCCTGCACGACCACGATCTTAGCGCTCTGGCGTCCCATAGCGCTGGCGGCGTAGGTGCCGGCCTCCAGTACGGCGTCCAGCTCGGCATCCGTGATCTGCCGGGGCTCGTAGGCGCGGCAGCTGCGGCGGCTGCGAATGGTTTGTAAAGTCTCGTTGGTCATGAAAGATCCCCTCCTTAATAGTGGATGGCTTTATTGTACCACAACCTGCGCCGGAGTGCAAAGTGCCCGCCGGTAAAAAACATTGCTGGCTTCCGAAAACGTTTGCGGTGCAAAAACACGACAGAATGCACAAAAAACAAAAGAAAGATTATGGAAAAGCATTCTTGTTGCCAGCGGGCAAATCGGGTATAATAGGGCTACCATAGCGGAAAGGAGTTGTGCTCTATGGCAAAGGCATCGCAGGTCGTCATTATGGAGGGGGAATACTACATTATCAAGGCCCCCAATGGGAAGGTACTGGAAGTAAAGGATTTCAACACGGAGAACGGCGCCGGTATCCAGCTGTGGAGCTATGCGGGCCATCCGTGGCAGCAGTGGCAGTTTGTGGACGCGGGCGAGGGACGCTGGCGCATCCAGAACCGCTTTACCGGCAAGATGATCGATCTGGCGCTTGGCGGTGTGGTGGAGGGCACATGGCTGCACCAGTGGAGCCGCACCAGCGGGCTGAGCCAGTGCTGGGCGCTGGAACCTACCCGCAGCGGGCGCACCCGCATCCGCAATGTGCTGGCGGATAAATACATCGACCTTGTGGGCATGAACACCGCCAATGGCGCACAGGCGCAGATCTGGAACTATGTGGCGGGCGGCAATCAGGAGTGGACGCTGGAACGCATCGACCCCGATGCTGCCCAGACCGGCAAGCGCGCCGGGGAAGCTAAAGACCCCCAGCCCACGCCAAGCCAGCGCAAGCACCAGAACGATCTGGTGCGCAAGCTGAACAGCGCAGGCAAGGGCCGCGCCGGGCGCAAGGCATAAATCGAAAAATGCTTCCGCTGCTTTGTGGGCATCCGCAGCGGAAACACTTCCCAAAGGGCTGCTGCACAGCGTTTCATGCAGCAGCCCTTTCTTATGAAAAAAGATACGCGTATGCCGCCGCTGCGCGGCGGCATACGGTAAGCATTCTCGACCTCTGGCGAAAAAACATCGGACAAAAAAGGAGAACGACCAATGAACTTAGGCGCATTTATGGACCCGGAATTTCCCATCTTCAGCACCACCCTTTGCTATTTGGAGCGGGAGGACGCTTACCTGATGCTGCACCGCATCAAAAAGCAGGACGACTACAACCACGACAAATGGGTGGGTGTGGGCGGCAAATTTGAACGGTTTGAAAGCCCGGAGGACTGCCTTGTGCGGGAGGTGCGGGAAGAGACCGGCCTTACCCTGACGCGCTACCGTGCCCGGGGACTGCTGACCTTTGTGTGGGGCAACATGACCGAGTTTATCCATCTGTACACCGCCGACCGGTGGGAGGGCGAGATGATAAGGGGCGATGCCTGCGCCGAGGGCGAATTGCAGTGGGTGCAAAAGTCTGAGGTGCAAAAACTGCCCATCTGGGAGGGGGACAAGCTCTTTTTCCGTCTGCTGGAAGAGGAACACCCCTACTTTTCCCTCAAGCTGGTGTATGACGGCGACACCCTGAAACAGGCCGTGCTGGACGGCAAGCGCATTGTTTAAAAATGTACGGATGCAGAGACCTATGGTGGGATGCAACCCTTTGGACAAAATAGACATAAAAAGAAAAGATTTTTCAGCACTTAAATCAGGACGCATGCAGAAAAAACAAAAAATACTGACAGATGTGCCATCGAATAAGGACTTTTGACGCATTTTAATAGAAAAAAGAAAAAACCACTTTCTTTTTTTGCAAAAATATGTTACTATTCTGTTACGGAACTGTGGACAGCCTGCAACCAGAGACTGTCTGTAAACACAAACATTTCTTAAGGAGGAATGTGCTTTATGATGAAGTATCTCCAGAAACTGGGCAAAGCTCTGATGCTTCCCGTCGCTGTGCTGCCGATCTGCGGCATCCTGATGGGTCTTGGTTATGCCCTCGCTCCGGGCGTTATGGGCGTTCCCGGTGCACCGACTTCCGGCGCAGCTTATACCGTCGGCTTCCTGCTGGTCAAGGCAGGCGGAGCTCTGATCGATAACATGGCATGGCTGTTTGCCATCGGTGCCGCTGTCGGCCTGGCTGACAACGATGGTACCGCAGGTCTGGCCGGTCTGGTCAGCTACCTGATGATGCAGCAGCTGCTGAGCCCCGGCGTGGTCGGCATGGTGCGCACCCTGGAAGAGGGCACCGCTACCTACATTGCCTTCCAGAAGGTCGCCGGCAACTCCTTCATCGGCATTCTGGCCGCTGTTGTGGGCGCTGCCTGCTACAACAAGTTCAAGAATATCCAGCTGCCTGACTGGCTGGCATTCTTCTCCGGCAAGCGCTTCGTTGCAATTGCTACCGGCCTGATCTCCATTCTGGTGTCCGTTGTTCTGCTGTTCGTCTGGCCCGTCATCTTTGGCGCGCTGGTCGCTCTGGGCAAGGGCATCGCTGGCATGGACGGCATCGGCGCTGGCATCTACGCCTTCCTGAACCGTCTGCTCATCCCCACCGGCCTGCACCACGCTCTGAACAACGTGTTCTGGTTCGATACCATCGGTCTGGGCGACCTGAGCCACTTCTGGGCCGGCGAGACCTCCGCTGATGTGGGCTGGAGCCTTGGTATGTACATGTCCGGCTTCTTCCCCTGCATGATGTTCGGTGTCCTGGGCGCTGCTCTGGCTATGATCAAGACCGCTAAGAACAAGAAGGCTGCCATCGGCCTGGTTCTGTCCGCTGCAATCTGCGCATTCGTCTGCGGCGTTACCGAGCCCTTCGAGTTCGGCTTCATGTTCCTGTGCTTCCCGCTGTACGTTGTGTACTCCGCTCTGTACGGCATCTTCACCATCATCACCTACTACTCCGGTTTCCGTGCTGGCTTCTGCTTCTCCGCAGGTGCTACCGACCTGGTGTTCTCCGCTTCTCTGCCCGCAGCTGCTAAGACTTGGATGATCATTCCTCTGGGCATCGCAGCATTCCTGGTGTTCTACTTCGTGTTCTACTTCGCTATCACCAAGTTCGACCTGAAGACCCCCGGCCGTGAGGATGACGACGAGGAAGCTGAGAAGAAGGTCGTTCTGGCTAACAACAACTACACCGAAGTCGCTTCTGCTGTGCTGGCTGCTGTCGGCGGCAAGGAGAACGTGAAGGACGTTGGTTACTGCGCAACCCGTCTGCGCTTTGAGGTGCTCGACAACGCTAAGGTTGACGAGAAGGCTGTCAAGGCTGCCGGTGCTGCCGGTGTCATCCGTCCCAGCAAGAACGCTTGCCAGGTCATCATCGGCACCAAGGTGCAGTTCGTGTACGACGAGCTGAAGAAGATGCTGTGATCCTGCACTTCTGAAAAAGAATGAACTGCAAAAGTCTGGTTGATTTTGCAGTATGAACCGGGCCGCCGGGGGCGGGGTGCACAGCGCCCCCTCCTGGCGGCCCGCTTTTTGTACACAGCGGTACAATGTTCACACAAAAGGACTTTTGAAAAAACACCCGGCGTGCTATACTGGGTGAAAAAGAAGAAAGAACGAGGTGTTTTTATGATCCTTCAGAATGCACTGGTCTATACCCCGCGCCACACCTTTGAGCGCGGCACCATCGTCATCCGCGATGGCCGCATCGTGCCCTTTGCCGCCCCGGAAGAGGGCGAGGAGGTGCTGGATGCCGAGGGGCTGTACGCCCTGCCGGGCCTTGTGGATATCCATTTCCACGGGGCGATGGGCAAGGATTTCTGCGACGGCACCGAGGAGGCCATCCAGACGCTGGCGGATTTCGAGGCAAGCAAGGGTGTGCTGGCCATCTGCCCCGCCACCATGACCTATCCCGAGGAGATCCTGAACAAGGTGATGGACGCTGCTGCCGCCCATAAAAACGGCAAGGGTGCCGACCTTGTGGGCATCAACATGGAGGGCCCCTTCATCAGCCCCAAAAAGGTGGGCGCGCAGAACCCGGAGTATGTGCAGGGCGCAGACGCCGCCATGTTCCGCCGTCTGCAGAAGCGTGCAAACGGTCTGATCAAGCTGGTGGACGTTGCCCCCGAGGAGCCGGGCAATCTGGACTTTATCAAGGAGTGCCATAACGAGGTGCGCATCTCCATCGCCCACACCTGCACCGACTACGACACCGCCGTCAAGGCTTTTGAGGCCGGTGCCACCCACATGACCCACCTGTACAACGCCATGCCCGGCATCACGCACCGTGCGCCCGGCCCCATCATTGCGGCCATGGAGCACGACGCCGAGGTGGAGCTCATCACCGATAACGTGCACATCCACCCCGCCATGGTGCGGTTCACCTTTAACACCTTCGGGGACGACCGCATCTGCCTGATCGCGGACAGTGCCATGTCCTGCGGCCTGCCGGACGGCCAGTACAGTCTGGGCGGACAGGCCATCACGGTCAAGGGACCCCGCGCTACCCTGACCGAGCACCCGGACACCATTGCGGGCAGCAACACCTGCCTGTACGACTGCATGAAGCGCGCCGTGCTGGAGATGAACGTGCCGCTGGAAAGCGCCGTCCGCGCCGCCAGCGAGACCCCCGCCAAGAGCATCGGCGTGGATAACGACTACGGCAGCCTTGCCGCCGGACGCTACGGCAACGTCATCCTTGCCGACAAGGAGCTGAACCTCAAGGCCGTCATCCAGAAGGGCGTCCGCATCGTCTGAGCTTTGTAAAAAAGTGATGCCGGGCAGCCGCAGACTGCCCGGCATCATGCTGTAAAAAGATGCTTTCCGCAAAAAGAGGCCGCTGCGCAATTGCAGCGGTCTCTTTATGTTACAAAAAATCAGACTTTGAACAGCGGGGTGCCGGGAGCGACATCGCCCTCTGCCAGCATCTTCACTTCGTCGCCCGCACCATCGGTCACGATGATGGCGGTGGCGGTGGGGTGGCCGGCGGCGCGGATGGCGTCCAGATCCACCTTCAGCAGCGGGGTGCCGGCGGTGACCTTCTGGTTTTCCTTGACCAGAACGGTAAAGCCCTGACCCTTCATGTCCACGGTGTCCATGCCGACATGGATCAGCAGCTCGATGCCGTCGTTGCTGGTAATGCCCACAGCGTGCAGGGTGGTAGCGATCTGGGTCACAGTGCCGTCAAAGGGGGCGTACACGGTGTCGCCGGTGGGCTCGATGCCGCAGCCGGGGCCCAGAATGCCCTGTGCAAAGGTCTCGTCCGGGATGTCGGCCTGTGCCAGCACCTTGCCCTGCAGCGGGGTCAGCACGGTCTTGCTCTGGTTGGTGAACTTAGCGGTGTTTTCGTCCTTGGACTTGCCGCCAAAAAGCTTGTCAAAAAAACCCATAAGTATCATTCCTTCCTGTCATCATGCAAGGGCGGCAGAAGCAACAAAATGTTTGCCGACCCTGAAGTGTTTACCTGTATAAAAAGATACCATATCGCGCACCAAAATGCAAGAAACGCGGGGACTTTTTCTCTGGGACTTTTTCTCCATGCTATCATGGCAGAGGATTCTGCCTTTTTGCCGGGGGCTGCCCCGGAAGGGTCACTTCCCGGCGGTGACCCCTCTTCTACGCTGCCGCTAATTTTCACTTTACAAATGCCGCAAGAACCGTTACAATTACAATCAAAGCAGTGCCGAAAGGCCGTTCGTTTTCATCCACCGCGCGCAACCGTTCCGACAGCGCCGGGGCTGCGCAAAACGCTCTTATCAGGAGGTTTTTTGCATGAAAAAGATCACGCGTCGTACCGTTCTCCGTGCCTCGGGGCTGGCAGCCGCCTCGCTGGCTCTGTCCGGCTGCGCGCCCGCCGGCAGCGCCTGTGTGGGCAACGGCTTTTCTGACTGGCTGAAGCAGACCTTCGGGAAGGACAGCGCCGCCTCTTCTGAAAGCGCAGAGGCCGCAGCCCCGGATGCAGGAACCCCGGACGCCGGAGCGGCGTCTGAACCCCCTGCGGAAAGTGCCGACACCAGCCTGCCCGCCTACAACGCCGACCCCCTTACCGGTGAGCCCCGCCGCAGCAACGGCCGCATGGTGGGCGTGATGGTGAACAATATCAGCAACACCCAGCGGCAGAACGCCCGCCCGCAGCGCGGCATCGGTTCTGCCGACCTGCTCATCGAGAGCAAGGTGGAGGGCGGCATCTCCCGCTTCTGCGCGGTGTATTATGACGCCAACGCCATCCCGGAGGTGGGCCCGCTGCGCTCCGGCCGTGACCAGTTCCTGCAGCTGCTCATGCCGTGGCAGGCGCTGTACTACCACGATGGCGAAAGCGCCCCCTGCACCAAGTTCATCAACGTGTACAACTACTCCGGCCTGAACATCGGCGGCAAGAGCTACTTCAACACCCCCACCCATCCCCATGTGGCGCACCGCGACAGCCGCGGCCGCAACGTGGCTTACGAGCACACCGAATTTACCTCCGGTGCCGAGATCCAGAAAGCTGCCGCCAACGCGGGTATCGGGCTGCAATACCCTTATGAGAGCACCTTCTTCCGCTTTGCGGACTACCGCACCGGCGCAGAGAACAAGATGTCCGGCGCTGCCGCCGCCAAGACCATCAACATCGTGCACTCGGACAGCTACAAGACCACCTTCAGCTACAACCGCTGGGATCACCTTTATAAAATGTCCATGTACAGCCGCGCCGCCGGTGCTTTTGAGAACACCGTGGACGAGCTGACCGGCAAGCAGCTCGGCTTTACCAACCTGCTGGTCTGCTTTGCGGGCATCGCGGACTACCCCGGCAACTCCGGCGGCGTGCAGCAGGTGGACTATGTGTCCGGCGGCGAGGCCTATTTCTTTACCCGGGGCGCAGTGCAGCACGGCACATGGCAGAAGGCCTCCCCGGAGCACCCGCTCAAGGTCTACGCCGCCGACGGCAGCGAGATCTGCTTCAACCGGGGCAAGACCTATCTGGCCATCGTGGACGACGACGAGTGGCAAAACTTCAACTATCAGTAAGGGGAGAAGCCCATGAAACGCAAATGGAGCCTGCGCCTTGGTGCAGCCGTGCTGTGCGCGGTGCTGCTGGGCAGCTGCGGGAGCACCGCCGCTGCGCCCGCAGAAAGCACTGCCCCGGCAGACCCGCTTACCGGGCAGCAGCTGCTGTACCCGGAGCAGCGGGCAGCTGCGGTGGTCATTGAAAACACCACCGACAGTACCACGCAATGGGGCATCGGCAGCGCCTCGGTGGTGCTGGAAGCCATGACCGAGAGCGGCAGCTCCACCGAGCTGTGTCTGGTGTACCCCGCCCTCAGCGCCATGCCTGTGGTAGGGCCGGTGACGCGCGGGCAGGACTTATACTGGCGGCTGCTCAGCGGACAGCAGGTGCTGCCCATCCAGTGCGGCAGCAGCGCCTATGCCAAGCGGTATCTGGAATACTATAATCTCCGCGCGGTGGACGCGCAGGAGGTGGGACGCAATGCCTTTGTCAGCACCGGTTACAGCTGGGACAACACCCCTTTGTGGCGCACCAGCGGCAAGGCAGTCGCCGCAGTGCTGGACAGCCTGAGCATCTCCACCGCCGTGAACCAGAACACCGCTTCCGGCAGCGAGAGCGAAACGGCGGGCGTGCTGCCCACCCTGCTGCCCCAGCGGGACACCGGCCATCTGCCGGACGCAAACGCCGCCGATGCGGTAAAGGCGACCGTGAATTTCCAGTCCGGCGGTGCCACCGGCTTTGTCTATGACGATGCCCTTGCCGCCTACGGGATGCTGCACGCCGACGGCACCCCCCAGCTGGATGCCAACACCGGCACACAGGCGGTCTTTGACAACCTGCTCATCCTGTACAGCGGCTCCTCCCTGCGGGACGACGGCCGCACGCTGGACTACGACCTTTCCATGGGCGGCGGCGTCTGGCTGAATGGCGGGCATCTGTGGCAGATCACATGGACGCAGGGCACCCAGAGCACCCTTGCCCTCTACGATTCCAACGGCAAGCCACTGAACCTCCCGGCGGGACGCAGCTACATCGCCCTGCTCTCCAGCCTTACGGGGCAGGAGCTGCTGGTGCAAAGCAGCACCGGCGAAGCGCTGGTGGGAGCCGGTTGATCTCCGGCAACGGGACGATTTTGAATGCGCTCCGCGGGGAAGGTTCTGCTTGCCGAGGGATGTTCTCTTTTGGTGGCAAAAGAGAACCAGAAAACCACCAGCGATTTCGACGCGCTGGAGCCACGAAAAAGGGGCTGCTCGCCCCTTTTAACCCCAAAGAGGAGGGCTACACCGGAAAAAACTGAAGATTCACGCCTGTTCGGCGTGAAGATCTTTTAACCGTTTTTTCCGGCTCCGCCGATTTGCAGCCCCTCAGTCGCTGCGCGACAGCTCCCCCAAGGGGGAGCAAGCGCACGCCCGCAGCGCCGCGCTTTCGCAGAAAGCGGTGCTGCAAATGCCGTTTCCCTCTATGACTCCTCCCGTGAAAATGGGTTACAGGAAAGTCCGCAGACTTTCCTGTAACCCGAAATTTAAAATCATTCTTCCGCTGATTATGGCCAGAGCACAGCGGAGGCCATTTCAAATCGTCTCGACCTCGGAGAAATCTGGCACGCCGCAGGCGATGACGGAAGGGGTTTTACCAAGCAAAAAAGAGCCATTGCACGCAATTTGTGCAATGGCTCTTTTGGTATGCTGTTACAGATCCACCACGCTGCCGACCTCGGCGGGGGTGGTGGGGACGGGGCCCAGATCGGCTTTATCGGCATCGCGGCGCACCGTAAAGATGGCGCTGCGTCCGGCGGCAAAGTCCGGGTGCCAAGTCAGTTCAAGGGTCTGCCAGTCCTCCGGCACAGCGCAGAAGCAGTGCAGCAGCGCACCGCGTCCGGCGGCAAGGTTCAGGGTGAACACCGAGGCGTCCGCCGCGTTCTCGTTGTACAGCGGGGCGGCAAAGCTGCCGCAGGGCACGCTCTGGCCGTTGCAGGCAGCGGTCACGCCGGTGCCCATGCTGTACAGCTGCTCCCGGGTGCGCAGACCCCGGCTTTGCAGATAGCTGGTATCCACCGGCAGGCTGGCTGCCGAGAGGTTTTCCACCGAGAGGTACACCAGCACACCGCCCAGCTCCGGTGCCGGAGCATAGCCCAGCAGCTCTACGGCGGCTTTGCCGTCCAGCAGGGCAGGCTCGCCCGCAAGACACGGCTGCTGCGCCGCAGCACAGACCCCGGTAAGCAGGGCAGCCGCAAGGCTGACCGCACCGGAACCGGCACATTTCAGGAATGACCGGCGGGAGATGGATTGGGACATGACAGCGTTCCTCCTGTATACGATACAATACTACCCCTTAACAATAAAGGATTCTGAGCGTTCTGTCAAGGGGCAGCGGGAAACTGTAACTTATTCGTAGGCCTCGTTCTCCTCGGCTTCGGCCTGCCCCTGCAGGGTGTCAGCGTAGCCGAAGGGTACGATGTCGATGGCCTCCACCAGTTTGTCCCGCATCCACAGCTGTACATCGGTCTGCACGGTGTAGCCGCAGCCCGGGTCTGCCATCCACTGCTCGGGGCGGCGGGTGGGTACGGCGCGCTGGCTGAGCATACTCATGATCACACCGCCGTGGGTCACGCAGGCGGTCTCGGTAACGTCCATGCGGATCATGTACTCAAACAGCTTCATAAGGCTGTCGGCACAGCGGGCGTGGAACTGCTCGGTGGGCTCTGCGCCCTCCGGCAGATAGCCGGAGCCCGGGGTGATCCACTTTTTGAAGTCCTCGTCGTGGACGAGGTCCTTCACCGGACGCCCCTCAAACTTGCCAAAACCGGCCTCCCGCAGATCGTGCACCGTAAACTGGTGGGCAGCCCCGGGGAACAGGATGTTGGCGGTCTCCACCGCACGCAGCAGGGGGGAGGAGAAAACAGTATCTACCTGCGGGTAGGCGAACCGCTCCTTCAGGTCAGCCAGCTGGGCGCGGCCCTCGTCGCACAGGGGCAGGTCGGTGCCGCTGCCGATGTACAGGCCCTGCAGGTTGCCCGCGGTCATGCCGTGGCGGATGAGATGAAGCTTGAAGGTTTTCATGGATCACACCTCTTTTGGTTTAAAATTACGGATGGGGCTTAGCCCTCGGCGTGGTTGACCTCCACGGTATCGGGGAACACATTCATGTCCAGACGGCAGTCGTCGCGGATGGTCACGCTGGTCAGGGCGGTGCAGCCCTTGAATGCGCCGGTCTTGATGTAGCCCACGCTCAGGGGGATGTTGAGCTCGGTCAGAGCGGTGCAGCCGTTGAAGGCACCGGCCTCGATGTACTCCACACCGTCGGCGATGTTCACGGTGGTCAGGGCAGTGCAGTCCTTGAAGGCGGTAGCGCCCACGCTGGTAACGGTGCCTTCCACCTCAACGGTGGTGATCTGGTCGGCCTGATCAGCCCAGGGAGCCGGAGCGTCCTTGGTGAAGTTGGTCATACGGCCGGTGCCGCTGATGGTCAGGGTGCCGTCAGCCAGTGCCCAAGTCACGCCTTCGCCGCAGCTGTTGTTGGTGGCAGCAGCGGTGGAAGCAGCCACAGAAGAAGCGGCTGCGGAAGAAGCAGTGGTCTTGGAGCCGCCGCAGCCGGTCAGGGCGATGGCGGCGATCAGGACGGCAGCGGCAGCGCTGCACAGACGGACTTTGCGCTCGAGTTTCATGATGAAGTTTCCTCTTTCTTATTCTTGGTATATTACCTTTTATAGCGTCTGGCTTGTCCTTTGCAGATTTGTGCGCCGGTCAAGAACAGTCGCCAAAAAGAGATTATAGCACAAACTGCAGAAAGATGGAACCACCTGTTTGAAAAATTTTTGTTTCAGAAAAGACGGACATTCACCACGGCTGTCGGTTTTCTTCCACAGCGAAAACACAAAATCTATGTGTTAATACCCATAGTTTAGCATAGATGTGGGGCCCCGGGCAAGAGTTTTGACAATAATGACGAAAAAAGACGAAAAATATCGGCATTTTTCTTGCTTTACAAGTCGTTTTCCAATGTGTATAATCAACCTGTTGTAAACCAAAAACAAGGATGTTACCAAAAAATAGATCCTGCAGATATTGAGGAGAGCACACCATGGAGTTCAATCGCATCATCAAGCTGCTGCGCAAGGAGCGCGGCATCACCCAAAAGCAGGCGGCAGAGGATCTGGGGGTCTCTCAGGCGCTGCTGTCCCACTACGAAAAAGGCATCCGCGAGTGCGGATTGGACTTTGTGGTGCGGGTGGCAGATTACTATAATGTTTCCTGCGATTATCTGCTGGGGCGCAGCGCCGAGCGCAACGGCATGATGCTCTCTGCCGAGGATCTGCCCAACCCCGAAAAGATGAAGGACAACGTCTACCACGGCAGCGTGCTGCCCACCATGAACAAAAAACTTATCTCTAACAGCCTGAACGTGCTCTACGCCAAGATCGGCCAGTGCCACAGCAAGGCTCTGACCACCGAGGTGAGTGCCTACCTGATGATGGCGGTGGCCAAGATGTTCCGGCTGCTCTACTCTGCGGAGCCGCACAACGCCTCCAGCATGTTCAGCATTGAGCCCCACCGCTGGCACGGCTATTCCGATGCGGTGATGCGAATGGCGGAAGCCAACGTGGAGGCGCTGCTGGACGGGCAGGATGTGAACGGCGGTGAGGGCGTCAAGGACCCCGCCTGCCTTGCCATGACCACCGAGAGCCTGACGCGGGAATTTCCGCTGTACACGCCCAGTCTGTTAAATCTGGTCAAGACCAGTGAGACCCATGTCAAGGGGCTTTCGCCGCAGGAGTGACCGGCTTGTGAAATTGTTGTAAAGAATCGGCCAGAGCTCTTGCATCTGTGCGCCGGAAACGGTATAACCAGAGAAAGAAGAAAAAGAAACTGACCCTTCAAGGAGGATATATCTTATGTCTACTGTCATTTCCCGCCGCAGCTTCCTCAAGTGCACCGGTGCATCTGCCGCCGTACTGGGCGCAGCCAGCCTGCTGGGCGGCTGCAAGTCCAACGGCAACGATACTGTGGTGGAGGTCAAGGTCGGCGACACCGTCCGCAACTGGAACGGCTTGGGCGTGCAGCTGACCAGCGTGTTCCACCTGACGCAGGACCCCGTGCAGCCGGTGGGCTACGAGTATCTGGGCGTGCGGGTGACCACCGTCAACCGCAGCAAGACCGAGAGCTACGCCATCGGCGCACAAGGCATTGACGCCATCAACGAGGCCTACCCCGTGCCCCCGCTGGAGAACGTGGACGCAAACTTTCAGGCCATGGCCGCCGCTACCCCGGACTTTACCGCCGTCTGCGATGGCCAGCCCGCAGCCTGCTGCGCCAATATCTCGCTGTACAACGCCAATTCCCAGAGCTTTTCCGATGTAGAGAGCCTGCCCCCGCAGGGCAGCGCCTACATCGTGCTGATGCTCATGGTGCCCAAGGACTGGAAGCAGCTGAAGATCACTTATGTGCCCACCTTCCTGGAGGGCAAGAGCCTGACCTTTATCATGAACGCCTCCGACGTGATCCGCAGCTGACAAAATCACCAGAAAAACCACTTAAGCTTCGTCTAAAATGCGCGATGTTGCCACAAAATCTTCACATTTGTTTTGTGAAAAATCATTGACATTTTTCTCTGTTTCGCCTATTGTATAGGTAGTGCCTTATGGCAGAATCTGTATTGATGTGTCCCAAAGGAGGAACGAATATGACTGGGGAATTTTCCCGCCGCTCTTTCCTGAAATATACCGCCCTCACTGCCGTGGCTGTGGCCGGCAGCAGCCTGCTGACCGGCTGCGGCGGGTACGCTCCGGTGCAGCGCGCCGTCGGTACCAACAACACAGTACTGAAGGTCGTATCCACGCTGGAGCAGGTAGAATGCACCGCAACTTCCACCACCTTTAAGCTGGTGGTGACCAACGGCCGTAAAAACGCGCTGGAGGTCACTAAGGCGAACTTTGCCGTGAAGGCAGACGGATATCTGGCCGACCAGAACAATAAGCTGGAGGTGACCAGCCCGGATGCACTGAGCCATCAGGTCAAGCAGGGCGAGACCGTTACCTACAATGTAATGGCAAGGGGTCTGAACGCACTGACCGATGGTCCGGTAACCCTTACCTTCTACCCCGACCTGCAGTATCCTGAGTTCAACGCCAACTGGGAGCTGGCCGCAGAGGTTCTGGAACCGGAGGAATCCGGCCCCTCCACGACCTGACCCCTTCAGCCGGAAGAATATACTGGTAAATAACGGAGGAATAAGTTATGTCTTATACATTTTCCCGCCGCGCATTCCTGAAGTATTCGGCAGCCACCGCAGTGGCTGTGGCCGGTGCCAGTCTGCTGGGCGGCTGTGAATATCAGGACCCCAAAAACCCGGTCTGCAAAACGCTGCCCGGCGCGGTCAAAAGCGATTTGCAGGTCATTGCCGGCCTGAGAAGCATGAAGATCGAGAAAGGCACCTGCACTTTGGAGGTGGACATTGAGTCTGCCCGTGCAAACCCCATCCGGCTTGTCACAGACTGTTTCTCGATTGCCGTGAAGGATTCTGAGGGCAAATCGCGCTACTTCAGCATGAACTACGGCGGTGTGCAGATCCTGAACGCTGAGAACAGCCGGATCGAGCAGAAGAAACCCATCACGGTCCATCTGGCAGCATCCAACTTCCCCGAGTTGCGGGATGGCGACACCGTACTGTTCCAGTACATCCCCATCCGCGAGAACTCCGAGTATTCCATGATTTGGGAAATCACCAAGGAAGTATACGACGAGTTCATCAAAAATCAGAGCACCAACGAGGGCTGAACGTATCATAGCTGAACCATGACCGCAGACCGCCGCACAAAGCTTTGTGCGGCGGCCTGTTTTTTGTGTAAAGCTGCTTTAAACTGCGTGCTGACGATTCGGGCCGCAGCACCGCGCCTTTGTACGGAACATGGAGAAAAGTGTTGACGACAACCGGCTTTTTTGTTATACTGTATAAGGTTTATTATGGAGATGTATCGAAGTGGTCGTAACGAGAACGACTCGAAATCTAACTGGCTTTTTGGAAGTGGACTTCCGATTTTGCTAGGTTTCATGCGGGTTTTTCGGCTTCGAGAGCGAACGATTTTCGGTCGTTCTCTCCTGAAATTCTCTCCAAAGTTTTCCCAGAATGCACGGAGCATTCTAAAATTTAATATGTGGAGCATTACTCAAGTGGTCGTAAGAGGTCGCACTCGAAATGCGATAGGCCGGGAGACCGGTGCCAGGGTTCGACTCCCTGATGCTCCGCCAAATCGAATGGACAGATGAATTTTATTCGTCTGTCCATTCTTTTTTGCCGGAACATCGCCCGTCCACCCTGTCTTTGGGGCGTATGGCATCATGCTGACGCATTGCCATAGCCCAGTCCCTCCAGCATCGCCTGTGCAGACGAGAGCTTGGAAGCGTAATCGAGGTGGGCGTAAATGTTGGCGGTGGTGGAGAAGTCGCTGTGACCCAGCCA
>ERZ791879.51-NODE-51-length-137873-cov-19.707077_pt1 | contig 137873 bp, 129 predicted proteins | sample MGYA00510162_ERZ791879 | MGnify/ENA primary metagenome ERZ791879 (study PRJEB30046, sample SAMN00792113) | human gut metagenome | study: EMG produced TPA metagenomics assembly of the A metagenome-wide association study of gut microbiota in type 2... | reverse complement strand
CGGCGACAGCTTGTTTATTATATCTTATCAAGTCTGTTTTGTCAAGAACTTTTTTCATTTTTTTGAAAATTTTTCTCTCAATCGGTTTTGTCCGATCTGTTATCTCAAACGCAACAACTTTGATATCTTATCATGTGTTGTTCTGTTTGTCAATAACTTTTTTATTTTCCAAAAGATAAACAATCAAGTATCTTTTTCCCGCCCCAGCAAAAGTGCTTGTCTTTCGCAGTGGACTTTTATATTACCATTATTGTCCGGATATGTCAACACTTTTTTTCTGTCTATAAAAAATTCATAATGAGTGTCAGAATTACGTTGTTTTCATACAGGTATTTTAACAATCTGCTCTGATATATGCAGGCAACCAGGGCACTTCCCATTTCGCTCGTACTTGTCACAGCTATCATGTAAAACCCGATCCATACCAGTATCAGTCCGTATATCCCACCGGCAAATACACCGAGTGTACGATTTACCCCGCTCAGTACCGGAATCCGTGAAACAATTCTTAACGCCCGCGCTATCACATGCACGATGGTCCACGCTGCGACCAATGCGATCAGAAATGCAATTCCCTCTACCACAAATTCTGCAATCTGTTTTGCTATCTCATCATACAGACCACTTTGTTCTATAATCTCTCCCGCCATATTTCCGGTCTTCTCAAAAATATCATTTACCACTGAGTCCGGCAGCATAATCCCAAACTGTGACAATTTCTGATTATCCGGACTGCTTTCATTTTGAATGGATCTCTGTTTTTCCTCTACGGATCTTTTTATCTGTTCACTGCACTGCTGCTCAATCTTTTCATATAGTGTCGTGTGTTCCATCAGATACGTATTAATGTATGGTGTTGCAACGGTAACAAATGTAAGTACTATGACCCACGATACCAGGGAATACACAATTCGCAAAAATCCTTTTCTATATCCTCTTATAATATTGTATCCCAGTATCAGCAATACCAGCAGCAAAACCCAGTTCATATGTATGCTCCTTATTTCAGTCTTATTTTTTCTGTTGTATCTTCCAGTATCAATGTATAATTCAGCGCGCCACTCTCCGAAATGATCTTATACAATGTCTGTTCAAACTCATGATGGAATTTATATATCCCATGTATGGTGTATATATCACATGCGTTTTCATTTGTAATACAAATCTCATTGTTCGCAAGAAATTCCACACCTGTATACTCCATTGTAAAATCTTTTTCCAGAACGCTTTTTCCATCCAGATCATAGACACTTATGTGATGTGTCACTGCCTCATCCTCATTGCTTATCACGCAGCCAATATAATTATCATTATAGAAAATACTCTTCACTTCTTTTTCAAAAGGGATCGTTCCGGATTGTTTTGGTTTCTGAGATCCCTCAAACAGGATCACTCCGGTATCCGAGAATGCCGCAAGCCTGTCATCCGCCAGGTAAACAATTTCCGGGATCACGGTATCTGGAAACGTCTGCGCTCCGACTACATGATCAATTTCACTTTCTCCTGCTGTTCCAAAATTGTAAAAAGCAATCGTACTTTTTATGCTTCCATCATTGATGTCCAACATGGCAACTGCAAGTCTTACGGCATCCGATGACAATGCAATCGCGACCGGATACCCTTTTTTTGCACCGTGAATCTCTCCTTCCGTTAATTTTGCACCTGTTTTATCATACATTGCAAGATAACCGGAAGCATCTTTTTTCATCAGAACCGCCACCGTTCCCTGCGATGCCACACGCACCTGCTGGATCGGCATTGTCGTTTCTATTCCGCCTAAGATTCCCTCCTTTGTCATGATATAGATCATAGTTCCCTTTTTATCATAGATTGTCAGGTAATCTTCGCAAATATCAATCTGCGGATCGGTCATCTCATAGGTCTGATTCCAGATCAGTTCGTTTGCCGTATCCGTATAAAAAGCACCGTCGTTGCTGTATTTTAAAATATTCTCCCCAAAATCTGCAAACTTTGTAGCCTCCGTATCAGCCCTGTCAACAGACGATCCCACGTCAAAATTCTCATAATGGCGCAGTGCCATAAACACCCAGAGTCCCGCAGAAACTGCCAATACGGTAACGATCAGAATAACGGTTCTTCTGACTACTTTTACCCGATGTTCACGCAGCTTGCGTTCATACTCTTCCATATCCGGTTCTTCTACCGTATGAAATCCTCTCTTGTTTTTTTCCGCCATACCAATCTCTCTTTCATCTTAAACCTCGTTCTTGCCCATTTCGGGCATCTCAAGTTTGTGCGTAAACACAAATCCTGTGTGTGAAAAATCTTTTTTTCACACTGATCTTTCGATATTATAGCATTATTCCCTGGATGTTTCATCTTATTTTTAGAAGCGGCTGCTTTGTTAATTCGGAAGCGTCAGATACTGGCCTGCATAGATCGCATCCGGATCATCAATCCCGTTTGCCTCGCATACTTTGTCCATCATGGCTGTTGTCTGATATATTTTCCGGCAGATCGCAGCCAGATTATCCCCCTGCCGCACCACATAGTACCCCTGTTTTAAATATGTCTGTGCCTCATCCGGCTGTGCCGCCGTCTCTTTTACGTTTTCCTTATTGCTGTTTGTTTCATCTGTGTCCGCTTCCGCCTTCTGTTCTCCCTCCCGATTCTGCATACTCTCTGTTTCCTGGGACTCCATCGTTTTCTGGGCATCTGCTGTTCCAGACGTTTCTGCAGTTTCTTCTGTATCTGTCATTCCTGACAATTCCGTTCCTGCCGTTTCATCCGGTGCGGATGCCTCCGCCGCCTGCGTTCCATTTGTTTGAAGCTGTTCCGCCTCTGTCTGCGTACTATGTTCATCCGCCTGTTTTGTCTCCGTCTGTTTTTCTATATTCCCTGCAATATTTTCCACCACGATCCCAGAATCTGCCGTTTTTTCTGTTTCCGGCATTTCTGTCACGATATGTACCTGATTCATCTGTGCCAGAGTATTTTCCATCTCATTCATCTTCTTATGGTTCTGATAAGCGGTAAAACCAAGAGTCAGTACCACCACAGCCAATACGAGGGAGGAATATGCAGGGATCTTTGCCTCTTCCGTTTTTTCCGTTTTTTCCGCTTCTTCCAGTTGTTTCCGATAACGCCCCTGTCTTTTTCGTTCCGGATGTGGCTGCAGTCCGGGCTCGTCCGGCTGCATACTCTCTTCCATATAGAGTTCTTCTTCCAGGATATCGATATCATTCGTATCTTCCTTTTCTTTTATGTCGTAAACAGGCTCGTCCGGCTGCATGAATGTAACCTCGTCTGTCTCCGGCAGATTTACTTCTTCTGTTTTTTCTTCCCTGTATTCCATCTTTTTTAATTTTACCGCGGCGTGCCTGTCATAATATATGTAAAATCCTTCTCTCCGGTACAGATGTCCGTTCCGGATGCTGAAAAATGTTTCCTCCTTTTCCAGGGTATCCATTAAGAACAATGTCTGATGAACGCCGCCAAAATGCGTCTGATGAAACTGTTCGATCTGTTTTGTCATATTCGGCAGACATCCTCTGTGATCTAATGCCCATCCGACAATGACCATGCTGTCATACTCATCTTTTAACCGTTTATATATATACGCCCATTCATGGTCGCTCCATCTTGGAATCTCTGCATCAAATTCCAAATGTTCCAGCTGTATTGCTGCCTCCACAAATGTGCACTGTCTTCCACTGTAATTTTCGAATCTTCCAAGCAAAACATATACAAGTTTTTCACAGCTGCTCTCATATGGATGCAGATACCTGTATACTTCATCCTCTATGTATATTCTCTCCCCAACATCCGGTCTCCCAATCTGTCTGATATCTTTTGGCAGCTTTTTTTCTTTCGTATCATCCCAATTTTCTTCCCGGATAATCTCAATCATTCCAATCCTCCCTGTTTAAATTTAAAAAGCTTTTTTTATTTTGAAATGGTATCACAGCATGTCCGATTTTTTTGTGGTTTTATGGACAGTTTTTCAAAAACTTTTCGACAGAAAAAGACTGCTGCATACGTTTCCGTAATGACAGCAGTCTCTCTTTTGGATTTCTTTTATTATTTTACAAATGCTTTTACTTTTTTGTAGATGCCCTCTGCATCAAGCTCATATTTATGAAGCAGCTCTAATGCCGGACCTGACTCACCGAATACGTCGTTGACACCGATCTTTAAGACTTTCGTCGGAGCCTCTTCGCAGAGCACGTCACATACCGCACTTCCAAGTCCACCGATCACAGAGTGTTCCTCAACCGTAACGACTTTTCCGGTCTTTAACGCGGATTTTACAACCAGTTCACGGTCGATCGGTTTGATGGTGTGGATATTGATGATCTCTGCATCAATACCGTCTTTTGCAAGCATTTTTTCTGCCTCTACCGTCTCATTCACACAGAGTCCGGTTGCAAAAATTGTCACATCTTTTCCTTCTTTTAAGACAATTCCTTTGCCGATCTCAAATTTGTAGGTTGCCTCATCATTGAATACAGGAACCGGTAAACGGCCAAAACGAAGATATACAGGTCCTACATGATCATATGCAGCGTGTACGGCAGCTCTTGCCTCTACATCATCCGCCGGGTTGATGACTACCATGCCAGGGATCGTGCGCATCAGGGCGATATCCTCCAGGCACTGATGGGTTGCGCCATCCTCACCAACGGAGATACCTGCGTGAGTTGCACCGATCTTGACATTCAGATGTGGATATCCAATCGAGTTGCGCACCTGCTCAAAGTTTCTTCCTGCCGCAAACATGGCAAAAGAGCTGATAAACGGCACTTTTCCACAGGTTGCAAGTCCTGCTGCGATGCCAGTCATATTTGCCTCTGCGATACCGACATCCCAGTGGCGCTCCGGGAACGCTTTTTTGAAAATTCCGGTCTTTGTTGCGCCTGCAAGGTCCGCATCTAATACGATCAGGTCTTCATGCTCTTTTCCCACTTCTACCAGAGCATTTCCATAGCTTTCTCTTGTTGCAATTTTCTTTATTTCTGACATAATGCTTCCCCCACTTTCTCAAGGTCTTTCATTGCGATCTCATACTCTGCATCATTTGGAGCTTTTCCATGCCAGTCTACGGCATTTTCCATAAAAGATACACCTTTTCCTTTTACGGTCTTTGCAATGATCGCAGTCGGCATTCCCTTTGTCTCACGCGCCTCTTTAAATGCAGCACGAATCTCATCAAAGTCATTTCCATTGATATTGATCGTATGGAAATTAAATGCCTCAAATTTTTTGTCGATCGGGTAAGGAGAACATACTTCATCAACAGTTCCATCGATCTGAAGGTTATTATTGTCAACGATCACAACCAGATTGTCCAGTTTGCGGAATCCTGCCCACATGGCAGCTTCCCAGATCTGGCCTTCCTGGATCTCGCCGTCTCCGCAGAGTGCATAGACACGGTAATCTTTTTTGTCAAACTTTCCGGCTGCTGCCATTCCGGCTGCTGCGGAGAGTCCCTGTCCCAAAGAACCGGATGACATATCAATCCCCGGAATGTGTTTCATATCCGGATGTCCCTGCAGGTAAGAGCCTGTATGACGCAGTGTGACAAGATCCTCCTTCGGGAAAAATCCACGTTCTGCCAGAACTGCATAAAGTCCCGGCGCCGTGTGGCCTTTTGAAAGCACAAAACGGTCGCGGTCTGCCATCTTAGGATTCTTCGGATCAATGTTTAACTCCTCAAAATACAGATAAGTAAAGATATCTGCTGCGGAGAGTGATCCGCCCGGATGTCCGGCTTTTGCGCTGTGTACTGCAGTTACAATACTTTTGCGGACTTCGTTCGCTGTTTTTTCGAGTTCCATATTTGTCATAGTCTAGTCATGTTCCTTTCTATTCCTTTTATTAAATCTCCGTTCTGCCTTCTAAGGCACGGAGCAGTGTTACCTCATCAATATACTCTAAATCTCCGCCGACCGGAACACCACTTGCGATCCTTGTCACTTTGATCCCGGTAGGTTTGATCAGTTTGCTGATATACATCGCCGTCGTTTCTCCCTCAAGGCTTGAGTTTGTCGCAATGATCACCTCGTCAACATCCTTTTGCAGGCGCTGCATCAGCTCTTTTAACTTGATATCTGCAGGTCCGATTCCAAGCATCGGAGAAATTGCCCCATGCAGGACATGATAAACCCCGTCGTATTTGCCGGTTTTTTCATATGCTGCAAGATCTCTGGTATCTTCCACAACCATAATCGTCTTGTGGTTACGTCCGGCATCCTTACAGATCGGACACAGTTCATCATCTGTCAGGGTAAAACATTCCTTACAGTAACGGACATTTTTCCTTGCATCCACGATCGCAGACGAAAGTTCTTCGACCTGTTCCACCGGCATATTCAAAATATGAAATGCCAGACGCTGTGCAGATTTTGCACCGATTCCCGGAAGAGACGATAATTCCTGTATTAATTTACTGATCTGACTGCTGTAATAATCCATGGTGTTTCCATTCTTTCATTTATAATGTTCCAATACGGCTATATGCCTTCTTTAATATTAAAGGATAACGGCGATTTTTACAAGAAGTGTTTTTTACGGCATATTTTTTGAAATTTTTGTACATGATAAACAGGTAACCACACAAAAACAATAGATTACACGTCCCGCAGGCAAATCTGCTGCCGGAAATAAAAGGAGGACCATATGGCATCTTATGTAGCACCTGGAATCAAAGACAAATTCGAGACACTTTCAACGGATCTGAAAAATCTGATCCTGGAGCGAAATGTAGAGCTTAATAACATGCGGGATCTGATCCGCGTGTTAGAGCAGATCGTAGAAGAAGGGGAAGCCGAGTAACCACGGCCTCCCCTTCTCTTTTATGCTTATCTTTTTTGATCTGCAAAATACAATTTCTGTACCCGTAACAATTCCTTACTGAATGTTAGTTACCTCATATCCTGCATCTACAACGGCTGCTTTTAATGCATCCGCACTGACTGATTCCTCTGCGGTAACAACTGCATTTTTGTCCTCTAAGCTCACCACTACCTCAGACACACCCGGTACTCCTTTTAAAGCCTTCTCAACGGTTGCCTGGCAGTGTCCGCACATCATTCCTTCAATACTTAATGTTGTTTTCATTGTTTGTTCCTCGCTTTCTGATACATCACTTTTTGTTTTTATTTCAGAAGTGACCGCTCTGTTTTCACAGACCGCACTCTCCTGTTCCATGTTACCTGTCTCATTTCCGGATGAAGATTCTTTTCCAAGCTTTACCCATCTAAGGCGCAGTGCATTACTTACTACACAGACGCTGCTTAAGCTCATGGCAGCCGCACCAAACATCGGGTTTAATTTTAATCCCCAGATCGGATATAAAAGTCCTGCCGCAAGCGGAATGCCGATGCTGTTATAGAAAAATGCCCAGAACAGATTTTCCTTGATATTTCGGATAACCGCTTTGCTCAAACGGATCGCTCCGACCGCATCGATCAGGTCATTTTTCATCAGGACGATGTCTGCGCTTTCAATGGCTACATCCGTACCTGCCCCGATCGCGATTCCCACGTCTGCGGAAGCAAGCGCCGGCGCATCGTTGATACCGTCTCCGATCATTGCAACTTTATGTCCGCTGTTCTTTAAGGCGGATACCTTTTCTTCCTTCTGTGTCGGAAGCACTCCGGCAATGACTTCATCAATTCCTACCTGATCTTTGATCGCCTGTGCCGTCACTTCATTGTCACCGGTTAACATGATGACATGGATTCCGTATTCTTTGAACTGTCTGACCGCTTCACGGCTGGTCGGTTTTACGACATCCGCAACGGCGATCACGCCTATGATCTGTGTTTCATCTGCAAACAGAAGCGGTGTTTTGCCCTGTTTTGCAAATTGTTCCATCTCTTTTTTTATCTCACCGGACAGGGCAACGTGTGCCTCTTCCATCAGCTTTTCATTTCCTGCATAGTAAAGTGTGCCGGAAGATAAACGTCCTTTAATTCCTTTTCCAAACAGCGCTTCAAAGTCATTTACTTTTTCCGGAACGATGTTCTTTTTCCCGCAATCGGAGACAATCGCTTCCGCTAACGGATGCTCACTGCCCTTCTCAAGACTGCCCGCAATCTTAAGCAGATCGTTCTCTGAAATTCCTGCATAGGTTCTGATATCCGTCACAACCGGTTTTCCATAAGTAATGGTTCCGGTCTTGTCCATTACAACGGTATCCACAATATGTGCTGTCTCTAATGCCTCTCCTGATTTGATCAGTATACCGTTTTCCGCACCCTTTCCGGTTCCAACCATGATTGCCACCGGTGTTGCAAGTCCAAGTGCACACGGACAGGAGATCACAAGAACTGCAATTCCGCAGGACATTGCAAACTCAAAATCTGCCCCGCTTGCCAGCCATAAGATAAATGTTACGATCGCGATTCCAATAACTGTCGGGACAAAGATTCCCGCAATTTTATCGGCCAGACGTGCGATTGGAGCCTTACTCGAAGATGCTTCCTCCACAAGACTGATGATCTGTGCGATCGTCGTATCTTTGCCGACACGCGTTGCACGCGCACGGATCAGTCCGGCTTTATTGATGGATGCAGAGATTACTTTATCGCCTTCCTGTTTTAACACCGGGATACTCTCTCCGGTGATCGCGGATTCATCAAAAGAGGATTTTCCTTCTAAGATCACACCGTCCACCGCAACCGACTCTCCCGGCTTGATCACGAAAATATCCCCCTGCACCACATCTGCCGCATCAATGACCTGTTCTTTGCCGTCGCGCACGACTGTCACTGTCTTTGGTGCTAAGTTCATCAGCTTTGTGATTGCCTCACTCGTCTTTCCTTTTGACTTCGTCTCAAGATATTTTCCGACCGTGATCAGCGTAAGAATTGTTCCGGCGGATTCAAAATAAATATCATGGCTGTACTGATGTACCAATTCCATGTCTCCGATACGGAATCCCCAGCCGATCCGGTAAATCGCGAAGATACCGTATACCGTCGCCGCAGCTGCTCCCATTGCGATCAGACTGTCCATGTTTGGACTCCTGCGCGCTAATGTTGTAAAGCCGTTGCGGAAATATTTCTGATTAACAAACAGGATCGGAAGTAAAAGCAGGAATTGCGTAAATGCGTAAATGACTGCATTTTCACTTCCATGGAAAAACTTCATGGTAAGCGGCGGCATCGGAACGCCAAGCGCGTTGTAGATCATATGTCCCATCGACACATACATGAGCGGCATCAGAAATATCACGGATATGATCAGTCTTGTCTTCATGTTTTTGATATTCTTCTGCTGGATGGAAACGGCATCCTCCGTCTCCCCCGCCTTTACTGCTGCTTTTCCGTCTTCTTTTACCGAGGCACCGTATCCGGCATGTTCCACCGCCTCAATAATCTTTCCGGTATCAAGCTTTGTCTCATCATACTCGACCTGCATGCTGTTTGTCAGCAGGTTGACACTGACTGTCTTTATGCCCTCCAGTTTGGAAACACTCTTTTCCACATGGGAGGAACATGCCGAACAGCTCATGCCTGTTACGTCAAACTTTTCCTTCATGTCAATCTCCATTTCTAAATACAAACCGTTATTTCATCAATTTTTTTAACAGTTCACAGAGTTCGTCGACAGCCTGCTCATTGCCTTCTTTGATGTCTTCGGAAACGCAGGTTTTAATATGGCGTGCTAACAGCTCCTTGTTAAATCCGTTTAATGCAGCCTGGATCGCAGATACCTGTGTGACGATATCCACGCAATATCTGTCATCTTCCACCATGGCACGCACTCCCCGCACCTGTCCCTCTATCCGGGAAAGTCTCGTAAGCAGTGCCTTTTTTTCTGCACTCTCACGCTGTTTATGCTTCACATTTTCTCCGTTTGCGCTGCATTTTTCACATGCCATCTGTCTACCTCCGGTCTGTATAGTCTGTGCTGTCCCTGATTTTTTATCACGGTTTTACATCTTTATTGTATACCATATACCCCTATTGGGTATCTTGAATTTACATCACGATCTGTATTTTGTCAAGAGATTTTCAAATGTTAAGAATTTTTATCAACAAACTTTATTCTCCGCAATCCACACAGTGTGATCAGCATTGTCACAAATTCCGCCGCCGGGAAGGCCATCCATACCCCGTTTAACCCAAATATTGCGGACAGTATAAATGCAAAGAAAATGATCGCCACAAAACCTCGGGAAATCGACGCTGCAAATGCATATTTTGTAGATTCGACAGCACTTAATATGGCAGTCCCTACGATATTGATCCCGGCAAATAAAAATCCGATAAAATAGATCCGCAGTCCGGTTTCTGCGTAGTCAGCAAGCGTCCTGTTATGTTCGCCATTAAACACTGCAGTCACCACAGGTGCAAACAGGTAAATAAAAATAACCAGAAGTACAGAGACGCCTGCTGCAGTCGTAACCGCCATTTTTAAATAAGTTTTCACATCTTTATGAATATCCCTGCCATATGCCTCGCTGACTAACGGCTGGGAGCCCTGTGCAATTCCGTTAAACAGGGCAACTGCAACAAGTGATGTGTTTGCAACCACGCCGTAAGCCGCCACTCCGGTATTTCCGGCAAGTCCAAGGATGACCATATTAAAGACGACCGTGATCACACCGGATGAAATCTCTCCCACAAAAGAGGACACACCAAACTGACAGCAGAAAAGTATTTTTCGCAAAGATGGCAGCATCGGCTTAAATTTTACCGTACATTTTTCCGAGCGGAAATGGATACAGCAGATCAGGATGCCGACCACCGGGGAAAGTGCCGTTGCAAGCGCAGCTCCTTCCATGGAAAGTCCCAGTGGGAACATCAGTACATAGTCAAACACAATATTGAACAGACTGCTGAATAATGTCGCAGCCATTGCGATCGACGGATTCCCATCGTTGCGCACAAATGCATTGCAGATATAATTCCACATAAAAAAGGGCGCAAAACTCATAAAAATGCGCGTATAATTTTTCCCAACCGCAACGATCTCTGCATCCCCGCCAAGCAGGGCGATCAATTTATCCGGGAAAAATATTCCTACAAGTATAAAAAGCAGGCCAACAATCAATGCCCATGACAGTGCATGGAAAAAGTATCCGTCTGCATTCGGATGTTCCTGATTCCGCTCGATCACCAGACGGATCGCTGAACCGACACCCATCATTGCCCCGATGGCAAAGATCATGTTGTAGACCGGCAGTACCAGATTGAGTGCGGTGATACCATCCGTCCCCACCGCAACAGAAATAAAGTAGGTATCTGCCAGAATATAGACAGACATACCTACCATGCCAAGCATGTTCTGCGAGACATACTTTACAAATTTTTTTAACATCATAATCCCCATTTTATCAACTTCAATCATAGATTGTGCACTTCTTGGACAATGCTATTGTCATGAATAATAGACCGAACACAAAATTTCAATATTTTCTATATTCGGTCTTATACCCGTTTTACTATTTAATTTTGATGATTAAGAACCCATTGCAATAAACCATTATAATCTACGCTTCCCGATGCAACATTAAGAATTGTTTCATATAATTCTTTTTGCGTATATTTAAGTTCTATCCCGTTCAACGCAAGAAATACAAGCATTGCATGTGTTCCAATTCTTTTATTACCATCTATCATACAATGATTCTTTATCAGTCCATATCCTAATCTTGCAGCTTTCGCCTGTATTGTCGGATATAATTCGTCCCCTCCAAAGGATTGAAAAGGCGTTTCCAAAGCCGAGTCCAATAAATTATAATCTCTGACTCCATCGCTTCCACCAGTCTGCTGAATTAATTGAGTATGAAGCATAAGGATCTGCTCTTTGCTCAATTTTTTCATTTAGCCAGCACCTCATATGCTTCCCTATTCTGTTCCATAAGCTGCTTCGAAATACTCAATACATCATCATCAGATGCTATCATATCTTTATCCGCTTTACTAAAGTCTATAACAAGGTATCTTGGTACATTGTTTTTCAAAATTACTGCTGAACCGCATTCATCTACCAGTCGTGCAACCTTAGAAAAATTCTGGTTTGCTTCGGAAATTGAAACCATTGTATTTGTATCTATAGTCATTTGAACACCTCCATAATCTTTTTACAATAGTATACACATTTTTTAGGATAAATTCAACCTAACACAAACAGGCAGGTCGTATCCGACCTGCCTGACTTATTATTCTGATTTCTCTGAACCTTACTTTTTATGTTCTTTTATATAAGCGCTTTTCCAAGACTTCTGCACGCTTCTAATGCTTCATCGTCCGGTGCTTCATGTGCGATCACACCTTCACCATTTACAACAGTTGCTCCTGCTGCGTTCATGCGTTCTTCCCAGTCGCGCATCCACTGTCCGTCACCCCATCCGTAAGAACCGAATAAAGCGATCTTTTTGCCTGCTGCAAAGCCTTCTACCTCTTCTACGAAAGGCTCCATCTCGCTCTCCTCTAATACTTCAGCTCCCATTGCCGGGCAGCCTAATGCAAATGAGGATGCAGCTTTTAACTCATCTACGGATACTGCAGATACCGGAACAACGTCTGCCTCTCCGCCTGCTGCCTTGATTCCCTCCCCAACTGCATTTGCCATTGCTTCCGTATTTCCCGTCTGGGACCAGTATGCCACGATAATCTTGCTCATATTTCCTCCATTCCTGTGCTTATTTTTGCACATTCATTTTATACAAACGGATTCCTGGTCTCGCACGACGCCTTTGCCGCATCAAGCCGGGTGTTTTCCGTTTTTATCTTATTTACTTTCATCTGAAAATCCAGTCATACATCAAATGATAGAATATGCTTTTGCAAACATTCTATGATCATGAGTCCATCTAGGCAGACTCTAACATCTTGCCGTAAAGCAGAAGTTCATGGATTTCCATGCCGGACGATATCAGGCAGATCGCGTCTTCCTTTGCCTGATTGTAGCGGTCAAATGTTATTCTTGCCGCATCCACATCTCCATATACTTTCCAGTAACCGCAATATAGGTAATTGCGTCCCTCGTTTCGGATAAAACCTAACACATCTTCTACAGGATAACCCAAGAGCAGTCCAAGCTCATGTGGAAAAGACAGATGATCCTTCATATATTTTTGATAGCGGGCACACAGTTTTTCAAAAATGTCGATAAGGCGTAATGTCTGATACCCAAACAATCTCATCGTTTCCTTCACATCTTCTTCGTTCAGATAAGCGAGTAGTTGTTTTTCACGAAAAAGCAGGAATATTGTACGATGTTTTGTCTGGTAGAGTGTATGTACAGTAATTTCTGTATTACGGAACAAATCTTTCACATCTTCTTCGTTGCTCTTTGTCACCGTAAGAAGATTTGACAGTTTGATTCCCGTAAGAAGCGGGGCACATTGCAGTGCCAGTTGAGTCTTTAATTCTTTTTTATCCATCTTCTCCAGAATCTCTAACACTTCCCTGCTCATGGTCATCTCCCATAGAACAACAGATCTCTCGATCCATTGTTTTAACATATATAGTTAGTTTATCCTAACTCCTGTTTAAAAAAGAAAGAGTTGCTAGAACTCATTTCCTTTTCTGATAGTTAGATTACACTAACTTTGGTTATTTGTCAATAACTTTTTTTTAATTTTTCATTTTTTTCAGAGGAAATCTGCAAAACCGCGAAAACACGCCTTTTTTCATTCCTCCAGCGCCGCATTCATGATCTCCATCTTCTCCTCTGCCTCATAGATCAGGCGGCTGCACTCTTTCAGTTCATCCGAAAAATCCATCGTGACATCCTGATAGAGCGACTTGTACTTGATGTCGTGCTCCAAGCTCGCCCAGAGATCCATTGCAAGGGTACGGATCTGCAGCTCGACGGGTACCATCTGTTTTTTGTTCATAAAATAGACCGGCACACGGATAATGATGTGCAGGCTGCGGTAACCGTTGCCTTTCGGCTGCTCGATATAATCTTTGATCTCCATGATATGTATGTCATCCTGCGCCATCAGGCGGTCACGGATCAGATATACATCCTTGATATAGGAACAGACCACGCGCACTCCGGCGATATCGTAAATATTGTTGCACGCTGCGCTGAGTGTCAGATCAAGATTCTTTTTCTGAAGCTTTCCCAGAATGCTTTTCGCCGATTTCAGCCGTGTATCAATGTGATGGATCGGGCAGCGCAGTTTGCGGTATTTAAACTCATCCTCTATGATCTCAAGGCGCGCGGTCGTCGCGCACATCGCCGCATTGTACATGCGCAGGATCGGATCAATCGTCTGGGAAAACTGCTCCTTCATATCCGCGATATGCTCCATGTCATCATCGACCATGCCGCGCACCAGCATCAGACTGTTTTCCTGCGCTGCATCCGCTGTTTCTTCTGCATCTTCCACCTCCACAGAAGCCTCATACTGCTCCTGCTGTTTCTCATCCTGTACAAGTGTCTGTCTCTGTATCATAACAAAAAACCCCGTTTCTAAATTGTTTTCTTATTCATTGTCACGCCGTCTTTTCGCATAGCATCTGTTGAGCGTAACTGTCTCTCACTATAAATATTAGTATAACAGATACCGCCAGAAACGGCATAAAGTCTGTATGAAATATTTATAAACAATTTAAAAACAGGGTTCTATTTTCTATAATTCGATGCCGCAGCCTTTCATCAGCTCTCTTGCAGAATCTAAGGAATCTACGCCGTGAAGGTTTTTGATCGGCGCAAATTCTCTCTCACGCACTACCTCATATGGGATACAGTCATCCATCATGTGCACCATATCAAGCACCAGTGTCTCGAATTTGTATCCATTTGGCTGCTCCGGTTTCACAAATGTGCCGTCCACATCCATGTATGGGATCTTTTTCTCTACCACATGGATCGGCATTCTTGCGTCTGCGATCTGCTCTAATTTCTTTTCTGAGAACAGATAGTTTAAGATTACGCCAAAACCGTATTTTAAATCACCGTTTTCTTTGCGCGCCGTTGCCATCTCCTCTGTCATCTCGTAGTATTCTGCGATCGAAGGTTTGCCATCTTCCGTACAGAGTACACCGACACGTTCGTCCGGTGCAGCTTTTCGTACTACTTTTGCACCACTCTCGCATCCGTAAGCGATGGTTGCGCCGACAAACATCGGGTCTGCGATGCGCTGTAAGCAGTTATCTACGGCAAATACGTTGATCCATTCAATACCTCTTTCTTTGATATCAGAAAGAAGTCCTGCATTTACCATAGATGAAAACCAGCCGCCGTTGCCGTTCGGAGACATTGCCACCTCAGTCTGGGATTCCATATAGATCCGTCCCTCATAATCGCATGCCGGCACCATTTCCTGTACGAAAAATTTCACATAATCTTTCGGATAACCAAAGTAATCATGTTCCTCAAAAAAAGCTGTCGTATCTGCGTTGTTGATATTGCTTGTCATAATATAAAGCGGTACATATACTCCTGCCTCATCTGTCACGTCCATCAGATTGCGAAGCAGCTGCTCAAATAAATATAACTCTTTGGCCACTCCGATATTTAATGTTCCCTTTGGCCGGTCAAGTCCAAGGCGGGTTCCCTGTCCGCCCGCTAAAAGCACCGCACCGACTTTTCCCTCACGGATCGCCTTTAAACCGAGTTCTTTGAATTCAGCCCCTCTTGCCTCGATCTCGCTAACTTCCACTGCATCTAACGGAGCAAATACACCGCGCTCATTGACAGTTTCTTTTCTTTCAATGTGTTCTAACACTGAAAAATCAATCTCCTCTAATCGCTTTGTCAGTTTCTCATTCTGCTCTGTGGTATTTTTCTCCATCATCGCCTTGATGTATTTCTGATTATCATCTTCCCAAATTTTCATTCGCTTCTCCATTTCTTATCTTATAAAATAGCTGCATCACGGTTTTGTACTCATACCATCTTCAGATATGCATAACTTTTCACATACGCAACCCACTCTCTATATTATATAATAGACTTCTCATTCCCGCAACCAAACCTTAGTTGAAACCACGGAAACCCTTTCCGATAATCTCACTGCTGTTTGTGATTGCAATAAACGCGGATGGCTGGTTCATACGGATATAATTACGAAGTTCTACCGCCTGACTCCGCTTCATGACCGTTAAGATCACCGTCTTCTGATTGTGCTGGTAAGCACCTTCTGCCTGATAAACCGTAGCACTGCGGTTTAATTCTTTTGTGATAAATTCACAGATTGGCTCCGGATCGTTGCATATAATCGTAAAATACTTGCACAGGTTGATACTCTCGATCACATTATCGACTACCAGAGATTTTGCCAGAAGACCGCACATGGAACAAAGACCTGTCTGCGCATCAAATACAAGACAGGATGCAACGACGATTCCAAGATCCACTAAAAATAATGCTGCTCCAATGTTCAGCTTCGTATATTTCTTTAAGATCATTGCCACGATATCCGTTCCGCCGCCGGACGCTCCGATATTAAACAGAATTGCCGCGGAAAATGCCGGCAGTACGATCGCATAGATAAGCTCTAATACCGGCTGTCCGGTCAGAGGCGCATCCATCGGAAACACCCGCTCCGCAAAGCTTAACCCAACCGATGTCAGTACACTGACGTAAACAGTTTTGACTCCAAATCCTCTTCCAAGGAATATAAATCCAAGTACCAGCAACAGCATATTGATGATAAAGGTAAGATTTCCCGGAGATGTCGGAAGTACGGCACCCAGCACGACTGCCAGACCGGTTACTCCGCCAAACGAAAAATTATTTGGAAATTTAAATACATACACTCCCACAACAAGAATCAGTGTTGCAACAGTCAGCACCACATACTCTTCCACGGTACGTTTGATCTTTCCAAGATTCTTCTGCATTTCTTTTGTCCTCACTCTTTGTATATTTCGCAGAAGAAGTATACTACATCTCTTACTGATAATAAAGTACCTTTGTGCAAATCGGAACTGCATTTTTTTCGGACATCAGAGATCAGATATCTGCATCTCCTTTTGCATGCTCTTTCCGCTTTTTGCATATATCAGAAATTACCTGAATGAGTTTTTCTGCATCCAATGGTTTGGAAATGTGCGCATCCATGCCGGCTGCCAGACTCCGCTCCTCATCATCTGCAAATGCATTTGCTGTCATCGCGATGATCGGAACGGTTTTTGCATCTTCTCTCTCCAGTTTCCGGATGCACTGCGCTGCCTCCAGACCGCCCATAACAGGCATCATCAGATCCATCAGAATCACATCATATCCACCCGGTTCTGATGCTGCAAACAGATCAACAGCTTCTTTGCCATTCCATGCCTCCTGTACCTGTGCCCCCTCATTTTCCAGCACAAACCGGGCGATTTCCATATTTATCTCATAATCTTCCACCAACAGTATTTTATCATTTTCAATTCCCTTTACTGCATCGGTACTTTGTGTCTGCTCCGTCTGCATTTCGATGCTGTCATCCGGCAGAAACGGGATCACAAGTGTAAACCGGGTGCCTTTTCCAGGCTCACTCACGAAGTGGATCGTTCCTTCCATCTGTTCTACCAGTTTCTTTACGATTGCAAGTCCAAGTCCGGTTCCGGTATAGGAAGTGCGTGCTGAACTGTTTTCCTGCACAAACGGTTCAAATGCATGTTCCTGAAATTCCGGGCTCATCCCGATCCCATTATCGGTACACACAAACTCAAACACGGCTTTTTCATTTTTCGGCGGCAGCTCCCGGCACTCCAAAATCACTTTTCCATTTGGTTTATTGTATTTTACCGCATTTGAAGTAATATTTTGTAAGATCTGCCGGACATGAAGAGAGCTTCCAAGCAAATTTTCATGGTTGATCTCTCCTTTTTTTACCGTCAGCGTGATTCCCTGTTCAGTTGCCGCCATCCCGACTACTGTCTCCACTTCTTTTAATATTTCAGAAATGGAAAATGGCTTTTCCTCCAGCTTAATCTGCCCGGATTCCAGTTTATTCATATCCAGAACATCATTGACCAGCTCCATCAGAAAGGTGGATGAAAGCAGAATCTTATCCAGACACTCCTCCTGTTTTTTGGGATTTCCGATATAATACCGACAGATATCCACCATTCCGCGTATCCCATTGATCGGTGTGCGGATATCGTGGCTCATCCGCCGTAAGAAATCCGTTTTCGCAATGTTTGCCTGCTCTGCCTGTTCCACCGATTTTTCCAGTTTTTTCTGATAGTCCATCTCACGCATTTTTTCGTCGGTAATATTTCTGCTCAGAAAAAGCGCCGCCTCAACATTGCCATGTGCGTCATGATGCTGCGGCACCAGCATGATGCTGAACCATTCTCCCTTTCCGATTTCGGTCTGGCAATTGATATAATCTTTTCCCTGCAGCCGCTCTGCAAGTGTATCAGGGTTTACAAAGTCCCAAAATTTCTGCCGTTCTGACTGCGCAACTGTATTTTTACAGAAAAATTTCATCATGTTAGCAGTGTTTGTCTCATTGCCGGTCATTTTTCGAATCTGGTCAGATGCTTTGATCATTTCCCATGTATTCTTTTTGAGATCTAACAGCATACAGATAGAAAATACACTGCTGACAGATTGGATGATATGATACTGTTTTTCCATTTGGCGCATATTCGATTCCGCCACATACCCCCGTACCAGCATAAATGTCATCCAGCACAATATGTATACACCCATGGTACCGATCACAACCTTTGTACGCAGTGCATATATCGCAGTTTCGGGGAAAAATGCATAAAGTGTATAATCTTTCATCTGCTTGATCTCCCCATACCAGCTGCCTCCCGTACTTTCCAGATGGATCATCCTGTGCTCATCCCCTGTATATATGTCCGGTGTAAAAATATCACGATACTCCCCCGGCTTCACAGAAAGCAGTTCCTCCGAATTGGAACTAAGCACTTGTTTGTCGTCTGTCACCGCAACGATACCATTCATATCAAATGTAAATCCGGTAAACAGCGAGTAGATGGAAATATCACCGTTGTCTTCCATGTTTTTTTCTATATAAGCGGCGACAAGCCCTTTGCCGTCTGTCCTGGATACCACCGCAAAATCATAGTTTTTCCCCTCTTTATCAAGCCGTGTGATATATGTTTTCCGCGGCTGCTCCAACATATTTTTTACTGCCGGTTCACTCATCTGTTCCTGCCAGAATGTATCCATCTTTCCAACATCTTCTGCCTGATACACACAATTCAGATTTTCGTCTATAAGCAGAACACCATCTAATCTCTGATCTTTCATATAGCGTTCGACCAGTTCTTCCTGATCTGCATCTTTCTCTTCCAACCGCTGATCCAGCTCCAATGTCTTATCTGCCAGACGATAAAGACTCTTTACTTTATCATTATTTTTGTAGTCATCATATTTTTTGACACGGTCCTGCATAAAATCGAGTGTTTCATCTGCAATTTTCTCAATTTTCATCCGGTCATACCCGGTAAATACCACAAAACATACTATCCCTAAAAGCACTCCCATCAAAAATGGCAGCCATATATATCTGCGGGCGATGATCTTTGTTATCTTTTCATTATTCAGCATTTGTGACCCCCAGTGCTTTTTCGGCATCCAATCCGTATTTTTCTACCATGTCCCGGAGTGTTCCATCATCCTGCATCTCTTTTAAAATCTGTGTCATTTTTTTTGCCAGATCCTGATGAGTGTCATTTTTGAAAGCAACTCCCAGTTCTGAAATATACAGACTTTCATCCAGTATGGCATACATATCCGGTGCATTCCCAACAAATCTCTCAAGCGCACTTTCATGTCCTGTGATCGCATCCACATACCCTTTCCTGAGGCTTGCATAGATCTCGTCCATGCCGGACAGACTATACACCATATCCACCTCCGGGACTCTCGGATCACTTCTCTCTAACAGAACCTCCTCCGGTTTTGTTGTCGCCTGTACTGCAACCCTTTTCCCTGCAAGATCGGATATGTTTCTGATTTTGCTGTCCGTCCGCACTGCAATCACCTGTCTGCTGTAAAGGTATGGGCCAGCCCACTGATACTCATCCTCCCTGCCATTCATGGTAAAGCTTCCCCACAGACAGTCCACCTTCCCATTGTCCAGATATTCATCCTTTTTATCCCATACGATATATTGAAATACCGGTGTGTATCCTAACTGTTCACACACCGCCTCCGCCAGTTCCACATCAATACCTACCGGCTTTCCATCGTCATCCAGATAATTATATGGCTCATAATTATCACTTCCGATGATAAGTTCTGGCAGCTCTTCTCCCACCTCCTCAGGATCCGTTTTCATAATGCATGCTGCCCCCAGTGCCATAAAACATATCCCTATTGCCGCAATGTACTTTTTCAAATTAATCTCCATTCTTGCGCTGTCTTTTGCGCATCTCAAGTTTGTGCGTAAGCACAAATCTTGCGTGTGAAAAATCTTATTTTTCACACTATCATTCCTTTTTCGTTTATATTTGTGTGATTCACCATTTTTATTTTAATGTTTTGTAAAATACACGTCAATTACAAATGTATATTTTTAGTGTTTTAACGACGCTCTTCAACTTTTTTTGACAAAAAACGGATAATGCATTTTTTGCACTATCCGTTTTTTTTATAGTTATTGTTTCCATCCAGGCTGATCTGCTCAGTTACAGCGGTGACTATCTGAACCGGATTGCTAAAAAATATACCGGCATGACCTTATTCGAATATAGAACCACTTTCTCAATTAGAAAGGCAGAGTTTATCTTATGTGGAATCCATACTCTCTCTCTTCGATCGGTATCTGATTTGCCGTGATACGGTCAATATTTACGTAGGTGCCCTGGTTTACCATCGCAAGCACTTTGTCGATCTGCTCGTCCGTCCCCTGCACCTCCAACAATACGGATCCGTCCGGCTCATTTCTTACCCAGCCAGTCACACCAAGAATGTTTGCGGCGTGTTCCGCCCGGTAACGGAAACCGACACCCTGAACTGCACCATAGACAAATACCTTTTTTCTGATTATTTTTTCGTTGTCCATCATGTTGACATCCTTTTTAACCGATCAGTTCATACTGCATCAATTCATATTTTAACTTGCTGCCCTCCAGGATCTCCGCCGGAAGCAGGGCGCGTGCCACAAGTTTCAGATCATTCGATTCGATGTCGGTTCTGCGCAGGTTCGCATAATCCCCGTCGATCGAAACCACTTCATAAAACCATGTCTCCATTACTTTAAGTCCTCCTCTGTATAATAAGTGCCTGACATCTCTGCATTGATCTCAGCAATTTCTCTTTTTCCGTTGATATAATCTGCGTAGATATCCCACAGATCCATATCACCACTGTCACCAAGTCCGTCCTCATCCGGGATCCACTGCCTGATCAGCGCAATGCGCTGTTCTTTGGTCGTATTTGCAATGCTGTAATCTTCCATTTCATCTCCATTTCTGCGTGTAATAATTTTATTTTTCACACTGCACAATTCTTTCTTTTTTATACATTTTCCGTATATCTGCAATCCGGGAAACCGGTGCATCCCCAGAACCCGCCAAATCTTCCGTTTCTCTTTTTTAAGGCAAGTCCGCATCGCGGACAGATTTTCTCCTCTGTCTGTTTTGCAGATGTTCCGCCTGATTCTTTCGCCATCAACTCAAACACCTGCTGGTTCATACGGCAGTCCGCCAGCGCGCGGTGTGCTCCTTTTGTTGAGATACCATAGTGTTCCGCCAGATCAGAGAGTCGTCTGTGTTTCCATTCGGGAAAACACAGTTTTGCGATCGCAAGTGTATCTATATAGTCGTTTGTCAGTGTCTGCCCAAAATATTTTTCGCAGTCCCTGTACAAAAACTTCATATCAAAACCTGCGATATTATGCCCTGCCAACACATCATCCCCGGCAAATGCAAGAAATTCCGGTAAGACTTTTTCAAAGGAGCGTGCATTTTCCACCATTTTATCTGATATATTATTCACGCTGCTTGCCGCATAAGGAATTGGTCTGCCCGGATTTACAAGCTCACTGAACTCGTCCACGATCTTTCCGTTTCTTACTTTTACCGCTGAGATTTCTATCACTTCATCATACAGACTTGATATCCCCGTGGTTTCAAGATCATAAAGCACATAATCCGGTACGTACTCTCTCCGCTGTTTTCCTTTTCTCTTTCCTAACATGAAAGTCCTCCATTCCGGTGACACGCTTTACAGCTGTCCCATCTTTTAAAATTCATATCTGACCACTGCGCAATTTGCCACACCAAATGCGGCGTATTCCTCGTTGGTCATCTCATAAAAATAGGACTGCACCACACGCGCGATTCCATTGTGCGCCACGAGAATATAAGTTTTATCCGAAGCTGCCACCTCATCTAACAGGTTATAAATGCGCTGTGCCAGATGAAGCATCGACTCCCCGCCTTCATAACAATTTACAAACTGTTTTTTGGCTTCCCTGAACTCTGCTCCGTCTCTCGGTGTAGACTCATATTTTCCAAAGTTCTGTTCTTTTAAACGTGCCTCCTCCCTTGCCGGAATCCCGGTAATCTCTGCGATATGGAGTGCCGTGTCCTTTGCCCGGATCAATGGGGAATAAAGAATCTCATCGGCTTTAATTCCCTGTTCTAAGATCTTTTTTCCTGTCTCAACCGCCTGTTTATGTCCAAGTTCCGTGAGTGCAATATCCGTTGCACCGCAGATCTTATTTTCCACATTCCAAATTGTCTGTCCATGGCGGACAAAATAAACCTGTCCCATTTTATTCTCCATTCCTGCGTGTGAAAAATCTTATTTTTCACACTGACTCCTTTTTTCTATATCCACGCATAATCACCACCGGTCACTGCAAGTGAAAGCAGCGTATCCATCCGCTCAACCTCTTCTGCTCCTTTTACCACCTGAATCAGCTTCGCACTTTCGGCTGCCACCGGCATCTCCTCGTCCGGTCCGACTTCCATATCCGGCTCTTCCCCACAATACGGACATACTAGCTGCGGTCCTGTCTGTAACGCCAAAAACCGGTTTCCACATTCTTTACATTCATAATATCCACACATCTCTGTGCCATCCGGTACATAATACATTGTCTGATCCTCCCTGTCTGCATGTCACTGTTCACTCCCTGTCAGTTAGTCCAGCAACGATCTTATGGCATCAATTTTACCACAAAGTGGTTCCATGTTCCATCCAGACTTTTACAGTTTCATTCATACCAAATTCTGTTGCAATACCTGCCGACACCCCATTCATATTTTACATTTGGCAAATAAAAACGTAATTTCACACAAAAGTCTGGCATTCAAAGTGTGCAGTATGCACAAAAATGGGCGATAACTCGCATAATTCTGCGTGTTCCGCCCATTACCAAATACCTCTGAACATTTACCCCCATAAATTACACAGGTAAATCAGAAATGTCGGAGACAAAACCCCCTCGTCCATTCCAAGCTGCATAATCTTCATAATTTCCTCATTTCCATGTAAAAATCTGCGGACAACAAATGCAACGATCACATTTCTTATTTCCGCATCCGCTTCGTGTTTCATGGAATATAAAATCAACAGGTGCGCCGCAACTAAATTACATAATACACATGCAAGATAATTTTTTAATAATTTACGGTTCTTCTGGGGCGTAAAAGCAGAACGCATCCAGTTATACACAAGCATGTTTTCCCACTGCTGTTCATTTTCCTGTGCTGTCCACTCTTCTCTGGCATAATTCCATTCATCAAATGTACATGTCCGGTTTAAATGAAGTAATTGCAATATTTTATCACTGGTACCGGATTTATCGGAGAACATTGATCCGAGAATAAATTTTTCATAGGCATTTACCGTTCCACACAGAGACTGGAACTGCTGTTCTCTGTTAACTTTTGTATTCTTTATCCCCTGATACATTGCCTGGTAAAACGATGGTTTAAAAAAATGTTCCAGCTTTTCCCCTACTGCTTCAAAATCCTGTTCAGCTATCTGTGAACTCATTTTTTCTATCGTATAAGCCCCATAAAATTCCCGGAACCACAATGGAAGTTCTGACTTCTGAATAAAATCTGTGATTTCCCCCCTCACTGTAAGATTGATCTTCATCACATGATTGTATATAGGAATGTCTTCCATATCTAAATCCGGATCGCGCTCAAACATAAAAGTTATTTTCCCGGATACCTCAAATAACAGGTGTGCTGCTTTCGGACAACCCAGAAAGATATATTTCTCATCTGTATCATACGACCTTACTGTTTCCCGTGGAAATGTTGCACAGGTACGGCATAGTTTCTTATTTCCTTTATTTAGTACAATTTCGCACAACTGGTCTTCATTCAGCATCGGGCACATTCCATCCGTATCCCGCAGCCGCACTATATAACTCTGTAAATCAGAGTTATATGTTACACCTTTTCTGGCAAATCTTCCAATCTCTCCCCCCATCATCCTGTAATCTTTTAATGTTTTCTCTTCCATTGCTATCATCCATCCCCCGCAGCAGGTTAATGGGCACTCCGCTCCAATACATGCAAATTCATCGTAAAACGTTGTTTTTAACAGATTCATTTTTTCCTCTTTCTATGAAAAATGTCCTGGAGCGTAACGCCCCAGGACATCTTTACATTGCATATAATAATTACCGTTTTTCCAGAGATTACTGTAATAAGGAGAGTACACCCTGTGTAGACTGGTTCGCCTGTGCAAGCATAGACTGACCTGCCTGTGCAAGAATGTTGTTCTTGGAGTACTCAACCATCTCTTCTGCCATATCTGTATCACGGATACGGGACTCTGCAGTCTGGGTATTCTCTGCTGCTGTATCAAGGTTGCTGATGGTGTGCTCCAGACGGTTCTGGATCGCACCCATTCTACCACGCTGTGCAGATACTTTCTTGATTGCTGCATCAATGGTATCAGTTGCTTTCTGTGCGCCAGCCTGTGTGCTTAAATCAACTTTGTTGCCATCTACGCCAAGTGCTCTTGCACTCATGTCATCGATAGAGAAACTCATGGTCTGACCTTCATTTGCACCAATCTGCAAGGTAATGCCAGCACCAGAAGATACACTGTCATAACCAGCTTGCCCCCACATAGCATCTGTACTTCCAAGACCAGCTCCGGCGGTGCCAGCACCCATTGTAATATCAGTCACAGTTGATGCGCCACTGGTTGCAAATAAAGTATTTGGCTCATCTGGTGTATTTCCACTTAATTTAACATCAAAGTCGAATCCTGCCGTTTTAAGAACATCTTCTAAATCTTCTGCCGTATATTCTTTGCCTGCTGCAAGATGAATTGTATATTCACCTGCTGTTACCGCATTTGCTCCATCAATTTCAATTGCTGTATTTGTCTCTACTTCTTCTTTGCCTGCTGCCTTATCAAATTTGAATTTAAATACAGTATCATTGAACTCTGCTCCATACTTATTTGCCGTAAATGAAATTGTATCTGCACCAACAAATCCAGTTACTGTTCCTTCATCAGATACTGCCTTCACACCACCGGCTGTTACAGTTCCGGCAGTTGTGTCTGCATCTGCATTAAAAATACCATTCTTTAAAGATACTTTCACTTCAGCCGGTGCACCCGTTGCAGAACTGTCTTCCTGTTTTGCATTTGCGATCAAGTCATCAATTTCGTCCTGTGTATATACCTTATTTTTCGAAAGATTTAAAGTTAATGTCTTTCCATCAGCAGCCCAGATAGCAGTCTCCTGACCTGCCTTTGTTGTTGTGGCAGCTGCTGTTGCTACTTTAATACCTTTCACGTTAGATGTTACAAGTGCACCGTCTAATGTTGCATCTACAACACCAAACTTCGGACCTGACCCGGTTGAAGATGTACTTCCACTCTGAGAACCATCCAGCAGCTTCATCGTGTTGAACTCTGTTGTCTCAGAAATTCTTGTCAGCTCTTCCTGTAACTGGGAAACCTCGTTCTGTACTGCCTCGCGGTCGTCATCTGTCTCTGTACCGTTGGCTGCCTGTACGGATAACTCTCTCATTCTCTGTAAGATAGAGTGGGATTCATTTAATGCGCCCTCAGCGGTCTGGATTAAAGAGATACCATCCTGTGCATTGTCAGATGCTTTATTTAAACCGCGGATCTGGCTTCTCATCTTCTCAGAAATAGAAAGTCCTGCTGCATCATCTGCTGCACGGTTGATCTTGTAACCGGAAGATAACTTCTCTGATGATTTTGCCTGCATTCCTGTTGTAACACCTAAATTTCTGTTCGCATTCATTGCGGACATGTTGTGCTGTACTACCATTGCCATAATATTTACCTCCGTGTGATAAAAAATGTGTTCTGCCGTTGCCCGGCATCCGGGAATCCTTTCCCTTTTTTTCCGTGATATGCGGAAATTTTTCTTAATTTTTAAGATATACGTCTTAAAAAGATTTATAATAAGCCCGACCCCTAGGTTAGCCTGACCTTATTACCTTGCTTCTTCTGATCTGCTGCGGCGCTCCCTCATCAGAATTGCAGCGATCTCTTTCTGTGCCTGTTCCGAAATGCCCTGTTCCTTATAGTAGTGAGTACGGTTGCTTTTTCTTTCTGCAGAACTGCGCGCAATGTTCATCTCTCTCGGTGCATCCACCAGAAGATGAATGTTATTTGCAGAACCGCCGGAAAAAACGACCCTGATGTTTTCACCGATGTCAATATAGTCACCAGGCTTTAACGTTAACTTGAGCATATAATCTGTTTTCCTCCCTGATTATCTGTTTCTCCCTGAATGCAACATTCCATATAAAATGTTGCGTTTACAGGCTTGCGGTATTTTCCGCAGAAAGGAGTCATTATGGGTACAACACAGCCGATCCGTGACAAGGACGAACTAAAAAATTTCATTGCATATTACGAGGTTGCACATCCGAATATCCGCAACTATACGATGATCATTCTTGGGCTCTACACCGCATTGCGCATCAGTGATGTATTGAATTTAAAATGGAAAGATGTGTATTATTTTGAGAAAGACTGTTTCTTAGATCATCTTCTGATCCATGAACAGAAAACAGGAAAGGTCAATGAGATTGCCTTAAATTCACACGTTATCAAAGCACTGGACTGTTACCGGAAAACAAGAAAACCTGACGCGGAGGATTATATTTTTTCAAAACTCACCACACCTGCGCATCCGCTCTGCCGCTCCCAGGCATATCGTATTGTACGCAGAGCAGCGGACGAAACCTTATGCGAAACGCATGTCAGCTGTCATTCGCTCCGCAAGACGTTTGGCTATCATGCATGGAAACAGGGAATTTCGCCGGTTCTTCTGATGGATCTGTATAATCATTCCTCGTTTTATATCACAAAGCGTTATCTGGGAATTTCTCAGGACGAGCGGGACAGTATTTTTCATACCATTAATTTCTGAACGGATTTAAAAAAATTTAGATTTTGGGGTTAAGTTTCTTTTTGTTCTGCCGAAATAATAATTGCAAATAAAAACGCAACATTTTATATGAAATGTTGCGTTTTTTATTTATTATGGCATAACTTTAAATTTATTATGTGTTATTGTTTGAATTATCAGACTTTGTTATAATTCTTATAAATAAAGAAGTGGATCAACCAGTCAAAGGAGTCATAGATCATATGAAAGAAAATATTGCAACCATCCCTTTAATCAAAGCATTCAACGCCAAAGACGAATGCCCTTTTTGCAATTTAGAGCGCGAAGCCGAGCAGCATGCGGTCTCATTTATTTTAGGTTCCGCCTATATGGAGGATGATATCCGTGAAAAGACAGATGCAACCGGATTCTGCCGCCATCACTTTAAAATGATGTACGATTACGGCAACCGACTTGGAAATGCATTGATCTTAAGCACGCATTTGAAGAAACTGAATCAGGAACTCGCAAAAGAAATGTCCGATTTTGCCCCAGGCAAATCAAGTCTGTTAAAGCGCATGAAGCGCACCGATGCAACCTCCGAACATGAACCGCAGACTGCGCTTGGTGCATGGATCTCCAAAAAGACGACAGACTGCTATGTCTGCGATCATTTCCGTAAAATCTACGGCAGATATCTGGATACCTTTTTCGACCTGTATCTGAAAAATGAAGAATTCCGCCAGCTTTTTGAAGAGAGCAAAGGCTTTTGCCTGCCTCATTTCGGAGATCTGATTGAGACTGCGGAAAACAAATTAAACGATACGCAGAAAAAGGAGTTTTACCCGAAGGCATTTGCACTGATGCAGGAAAATATGGAACGTCTGCAAAAAGAAGTCGCATGGTTTGTAGAAAAAAATGACTACCGGAACAAAGATAAAGACTGGGGAAATTCCGCAGACAGTATTCAGCGCGGCATGCAGAAATGTGCCGGCGGCTATCCGGCAGATGAAGTGTTCCGGGCAAAGTTGTAAACTGAGGTCTTTTGGGTTCATGGAACGTAATTTCCAATGAATCAAAAAAGGCATAATGATTCAGGCGAAAAACATTCCTTGTCTTCCCTAAATCATTATGCCTTTTTTCCTGCGGAAATCCGGGTATCAAAAAGTGGCTGACACCCGGGTTTTATAAATAAATTCGCCCATAAAACATATGGCGTGCTCTTTCCCCTTAGAATGGAAGTCCGCCAAGACCACCCATGCCGCCGGTAATTTTTGACATGGAATCCGAAGAGAATTCTTCTAACTGACGAAGTGCCTCATTGGTTGCTGCCATGATCAGATCCTCTAACATCTCGATGTCATCCGGGTCAACTACTTCCTCGGATAATTTTACTTTTGTAATCTCTCTCTTACCGGAAACAGTAACTTCAACAGCTCCACCACCTGCTGCTGCAGTAATCTCTTTTTCTTCTAATTCTTTCTGTGCCTCTTCCATCTGACGCTGCATTTTCTGCGCCTGTTTCATAAGGTTGTTCATGTTGCCCGGCATACCGCCCGGGAAACCGCCTCTTTTTGCCATGTGAATCCTCCTTGTTTTGCGGAGCAAAATGTCTGCTATGCATGCTATGCCTAATAGCTTGCATAGCATGTGCCTCTTGCAGGAGCAATGCCCAGCACACTGGGCACGATTTTACTCCTAAAAATCGTCTTCTTCTATTTCAAAATTAATCAACTGGCGTAAATCGGGATAGATCTCCCCGCTTGGCGTGCCAGTGTCATTTAATTTTACCAGAATCTCTACCTCTTTGCCAAGTCTTTCTGCAACTGCTGCCCGAAATTCATCCTGGCAGTTAGAACGGTTCTCTTCTATATAAGTGTACGCATTGGCATCCTCAAATGCCAGGATCAGCGTACCGCCCTCTCCTAATGTCGGAACTGCTTTTTTGAGATAGGTTCTTGTGATTCCTGTCAGCTGTGATAAAATGCCGCTCCAGCTGCTCATGATCTGTTTGATATCTTCAGGGATTGCCTTGGGAAGTTCCTTTTTTTTTAACACCGCCGATGCGGCAGAAGAACCTGTTGTCCCCGCAGCCATGTCACCGGATGCCTGCGTTACCACAATACCCTTCTCCAGCTTTTTTTCAAGACTGTCCACGCGGTCGATCAGCGAACCATAATCTTTTTCCATCTCCGGTTTACATAATTTGATCACCGCAATCTCGATCAGTATACGCTTCTGTACGGCATAACGGATCTGATTACTCAGTTCTGAAAAAATACGGATATAGCGCATAAGAATGTCTGTATCTACCATCTGCGCCTCTTCTTTTAACAGAGCAAGATTCTCCGTTGAAATGTCAGGCACATCCTCCATGTCATCCGAGCTCTGTACAAGCATGAGATTCCTCAGATACCAGGTAAAATCATTGACAAACTGTCCTAATTCCCTGCCCTCAATGACCATCTCATCGATCACACCGATTGCACCGGTCACATTTTTCTCTAAAATCTGACGGAGTAGTCTGCTGAAAATCTCAGTATCAACCGCACCGAGTGTTTCAAGTACTTTGTCGTAAGTAAGATCCTGCCCAAGATAAAACGCAATACACTGGTCTAACAGACTGAGTGCATCCCGCATGGAACCGTCCGCCGCCTTTGCGATATAGCGGATCGCACGTTCCTCCACTGTGACCTGCTCCTTTTCCATCAGCTCCATCAGTCTCGCTGAGATCGTTTCAATGGAAATACGCCTGAAATCGTATCTCTGACAGCGGGATAAGATTGTGATCGGTATCTTGTGTGCCTCCGTTGTTGCCAGAATAAAAATAACATATGATGGCGGCTCCTCGAGTGTCTTTAGCAGTGCATTAAATGCACCTATGGAAAGCATATGAACCTCATCGATAATGTAGACTTTGTATTTGCCTTCCGTCGGACGGTATTCCACCTCCTCACGGATCTGGCGGATGTTATCCACACCGTTATTCGATGCGGCATCGATCTCGATCACATTCATGGAGTTGCCCGCTGCAATCGCCTTGCAGGCCGGGCACTCTCCACACGGGCTGCCGTCTACAGGATGCTCACAGTTGACCGCCTTTGCAAATATCTTTGCGATGGTCGTCTTACCGGTTCCCCTGGTTCCACAAAACAGATACGCATGCCCGATCCTGTCTGCTTTGATCTGGTTTTTTAATGTTGTAACAATGTGTTCCTGTCCTTTGACGTCCTCAAACTCCTGTGGACGGAACTTACGATATAATGCTGTGTATGACATCTTAATCCCCGAAACTGATTCCAATCCGTTTTGCCTCTTTGATCATCTGGCAATCCGGGTCTACTGTTTTTAATCTGCCTGCCACTTCACCTAATGGAACGCGTTTTGTCTTTCCATTGATCATGGCGATCATGTTGCCATAATCCTCGTCCATGACAGCCTGTGCTGCGGCAGAACCAAGTCTGGTACAGAGTACACGGTCGTATGGACACGGACTTCCGCCTCTCTGTGTATGTCCCGGAACCGTCACACGGACTTCCACTCCGGTCTCCTCAAAAATACGATCCGCGATCTCATAGGAAACAGACGGATATTTGCGTTTTGCAACCTTTTCTTTGTACTCTTTTTTGGATAATGCCGCATCCTCTTTTGAGATAGCTCCCTCCGCAACCGCAAGAATTGTAAATCCTTTTCCGGCTTTGGTACGCTTATTAATAGCTGCGATCACTTTTTCAATGTCATAAGGAATCTCCGGCAGTAAAATGATATCTGCACCACCTGCAACTCCTGCATAAAGTGTCAGCCAGCCAACTTTATGTCCCATAACTTCCACGATAAATACGCGGTTATGGGAAGCTGCCGTTGTATGGATACAGTCGATCGCATCCGTTGCAATATTGATCGCACTCTGAAATCCGAATGTAACATCCGTTCCATAGATATCGTTATCGATCGTTTTCGGAAGATGAATTACATTTAATCCTTCCTCGCGAAGCAGATTTGCCGTCTTCTCCGTTCCATTTCCGCCTAAGATGACCAGACAGTCCAGTCTTAACTTATAATAGGTAGATTTCATTGCCTCTACTTTATCTAATCCGTTCGCATCCGGCACACGCATCTGCTTAAACGGCTGTCTGGAAGATCCAAGGATCGTTCCGCCTTTGGTAAGTATTCCGGAAAAATCTGCAGATGTCAGTAATCTGTAATCTCCATAAATCAGCCCTTTATAACCATTTAAAAAGCCGTAAATCTCCAGCTCATCCACATTTTCACTTAAGCCTTTTACTACGCCGCGCATTGCTGCGTTTAATGCCTGGCAATCACCGCCGCTTGTTAACATACCGATTCTCTTCATCCGCGTTTCCTCCTGCATACCCATATTTACTTTGCCCAGTTTTCACATATTCCGGCCGCTGACAATCGTCTGCGCCGGTTGTGTGTCTTTCGCTCTATTTAAAATATTACCCTTTTCACGGATATTTTGCAATATTTCAGATGAAAATCAAAAAAGTACTGCAACAGGTTCTCCCATTTGAAAAACTCTGCCGCAGCACCAATCGGGGTAACAGGATTTGAACCTGCGACCTCACGGCCCCCAGCCGTGCGCGCTACCAAACTACGCCATACCCCGTAGACAAGGAACATCTTTATCGTAGATGATATAAACTTGTCAGAATCCACTATACCATATGTATATGCTTTTTTAAAGGTAAGAATGCATTTTGTATTTTTTTTATTATTTTTATGTTTTTTTTATTTTCTGGTAGAAAAAAGGTTCAGATTGTGTTAAGATTTAACCTTGCAAAAAAACTATTTATTGACATTTTTTTGCAATCAACAAATAATGATATGGATTTATATATCATAGAATTTGGAGGCTGATTTTATGAAAAAGTTACTTGCTCTTTGTGGAAGCATCGCAACTATGCTGCTTCTCACACCGCTGACGATTCTCGCAGCAGAATCCGGTGAAAGCAGTACTGCAACGGTTCCGCTATGGCTTTGTATCCCATTTGCCGGTCTGTTACTCTGTATCGCAGTACTTCCGCTTGTAAAACCGGAATGGTGGGAGAAAAACCAGCCGCTTGCCGTAGCTGCCTGGTCCCTGCTATTTATCATTCCATTTGCAGTGACCTATAGTGCCGGAGATGCGGTCGAAACAGTACTTGAGTGTATTTTAAACGATTACCTGACTTTTATCGTCCTGTTATTTGGTCTGTTCTGTGTTGCCGGTAACATCACTTTAGAAGGCGATCTCGCAGGTTCCCCGCGCGTCAACGTAATCTTCCTTGCGATCGGTACCTTACTTTCCAGCTGTATCGGTACAACCGGTGCCAGTATGTTAATGGTACGTCCAATGATCAAGATGAACTCCTGGCGTCAGCACAAGAGTCACATTATGGTATTTTTTATCTTCCTGATCTCGAATATGGGAGGATGCTTAACCCCGATCGGTGATCCGCCACTTTTAATGGGATTTATGCGTGGTGTTCCGTTCTTCTGGAGCCTGCATCTGTTCCCGATCTTAATCTTTAATATGGTAATTTTACTGACTGTATTCTATCTCTTAGACCGTCACAATTACCGCAAAGATATTGCAAACGGCAGAAAACCGGATATCAGCAAAGCCGGTACCACATTAAAGATCGATGGTCTGCACAACATTATTTTCCTTATTATGATCGTTGCTGCTGTTATTTTAAGTGGAACTCTTCCGAACCTTGCAGCATTTCAGGATGCAGCCGGAAACGTTCGCGGTATCCGTGTATTCCGTGAGGTGACACTTGGTTTTCCTTCTATTATTGAGGTTGCCATCATCCTGCTTGCCGCTTTATTATCTTTTAAAACAACAGACTCTCAGATCCGTACCAGTAACCACTTTACCTGGGGTGCGATCAAAGAAGTTGCCGTTCTTTTCATCGGTATCTTTATTACCATGCAGCCGGCACTGATGCTTCTTAAATCCATGGGACCGGAGCTTGGTCTTTCCAAACCGCTTGAGATGTTCTGGGCAACCGGTGCACTTTCCAGTTTCCTTGATAACACACCGACCTATCTGGTATTCCTGACAACTGCAGGTACACTTGGTTTCACACAGGGTATTGCAACCACGGTCGGAACGATTCCGGTCAAAATGCTTACCGCGATTTCCTGTGGTGCCGTATTCATGGGTGCAAACACTTATATCGGAAATGCACCAAACTTTATGGTAAAATCCATCTCTGACGAAAACGGTGTGCGCATGCCATCTTTCTTCGGATACTTATTATGGTCAATCGTATCTTTAGTTCCGGTGTTTATCATTGACACTCTGGTATTCTTTTTATAAAGGGGGGATTTCACAATGGAAAATAATATCGAAACATCACGGGCACTTGCTACCCGCATTTATGATCTCGACAGTGAAGTTTACCGTCTGGTAGGTTCTTCCCTTGGACGCACTTTTACCGGCGACAAAGAAACAAGTATTCGTAACCTGACAACCCTGATCTCTACACATCCACAGGGACATCTGCTCCGCAGTGAGATCGCTTTAATCGGTAATATGGCGCGTACGATCCGTAACAAAGAGGATCGCAGCCGTATGATGCACGAGTACAATGAGATTTTACATCAGATCGCAGAACTGCCGGAAAGTTTTGGTTCGGTTGATATCCTTGACCAGAATCTTGCTTCCTTAAATACATCCAACCTGCACCAGAAGTTTTCCAAAGACGATCATCTGATCATCTGCATCGGAAGAACACACGGAAGCGCCGGTACGGATATTGGTTTCGCGCTTGCGGATGCATTAAAGATCAACTACTACGATGTTGAAATTTTCAACCGTGTATTAGAGCGTTTAGAGGCAGAAAAAGATTCCGTCACAGACCGTGACAGCTTTACATCAAAACTTGATCAGGTTGCAAAACATGATACCAGTGCAAAACGTTTCTTAAAAGATTTCAGCCGTTATCACGGCCTGCCGAAGAAAGATGCCGTATTTTTCAACCAGAGCGATCTGATCGTGGAAATGGCAAAAAAAGAAGACTTTATCGTAATGGGACGCTGTGCGGATGTGATTCTTACAAACAACCGTATCCCGCACATCAGTATCTTCATCACCGCTCCGTTTGAACAGCGTGTGCGCCGTATGATGGAGGTAAACAATCTTCCGCTCAAAGAAGCTGTCCGCCGTTTAAAGAAAATTGATAAAGGACATGAACAGTACTATCATTTTTACACCGGACGTAAATGGGGAGATGCCGTAAACTATGATCTTTGTATCAACAGTGCATGCTACGGTATCGAAGAATCCGTAGAACTGATTGAGCGTATGATCGATATCCATCCGGAGAAGTAGATCACATGCTAAAGAGGCATATTGCAGAAACCAGCTGGGCTGGCTGCAATATGCCTCTTTTTTATGTTTATGTATATTTTTCTTTTATTTTACATATAATTTATAATTGTGCAACAACTATATGGTTTTCCACTATTATGCACTCTTATCCACATTATCCACAGAGTTATCCACATTTTTTCTGATAGTTTGTGTATTGTTTGTATATTGTCTAACATTTTACATTCATCTGTCATTTCATGTTTTTGCTGTTCCAGCGTTTTCCTATACCACCCGCTTATTCAGCCACTTTCCCCGCTTATACCGTATTACAAATAAGAGTGAGCGGAACACCCAGTCCACATACATTCCGATCCACACGCCAAGCACGCCCATTTTCAACGTTCCTGCAAAGAAATAGCTGCTTGCAACACGGAATACCCACATGGAAAACACGCTGACTTCCATGGTATATTTCGCATCCCCCGCTGCACGCAAAACGTTCGGAAGAGCAAAACTGAGCGGCCAGATAAGCATAGCACAGATGGAAAATGTCTGTAAAAGCTGTACCGTAATTGCAAACGCCTCACCGGACAGTGAAAAACACCCAACCATCGGACGGGCCAGAATCAATAACGTTATGTCGGTCAAACACATACCTCCATATGCAAGCCCTAACAGTTTTCTGCTGTACCATTTCGCCTGCTCTTTTTCCCCGGCACCAATGCAGCGTCCAATCACTGTCACCATCGCAAGCCCGATCGCAATCCCCGGAATATTGGCAAACCCGGCAATACTGTTTGCCACGGCATTTGCGGCGATCGCAGCCGTTCCAAACGTTGCCGTCAGGCTTGACACCAGAAGTTTACCGATCTGAAACATTCCATTTTCAATACCGCTTGGAATACCGATCTTTAAGATTTTTCCGATCACATCTTTCTGTGGACGCATACAGCCCGGTGTCGTGATGCAGAGCGGATTATCTTTTTTCGATAATAACACGACCATGACAAGTGCAGACACCATTCTTGCGATCAATGTCGCAAGCGCTGCCCCCATTACACCGATTCCAGCACCATAAATCAGGATCGCATTGCCGCCAATGTTAATCACATTCATGACAAGGCTGGTGTACATACTGATCTTACTGTTTCCAATACTTCGGAAAAGTGCCGCCCCGGCGTTATACACACCGAGAAACGGATAAGATATCGCCGAGATCAAAAAATAAATCTGAGCCGCATCCATCACATCTGCTTCAATCTGTCCGAAAATTGTACGCAATAAAAAACGATGTAAAAATAATACCAGAATCATTACTGTTCCGGATGATGTGAGCATGATAAACATCAGCTGTCCCGCAGAAAGTTTTGCTTTCTCCGGCATCTTTTTGCCGAGATACTGGCTGCACACAACGGCCCCGCCTGTCGCAAGTGCCGACAGTATCTGAATCAATAACACACTGATGCTGTCTACGAGTGATACACCGGAAACAGAAGCCTCTCCACAGGAAGACACCATCAGGGTATCAAACAGACCGATGCTTAAAGCCAGCATCTGCTCTATGATCAGCGGTATGATCAGTTTTTTCAAATCCTCTCTTGTAAAAATCGGTTGTTCCATATTAATCCTCATTTCTGCACAGTCTTTTTGTATCACAAATTTGAGCATAAGTACATTCCTGCACAGTCTTTCTGTATAACAAATTTGAACATAAGCTCATTCCTACATGTAGAAAATTCAATTTTTCACATGTGTTTCCACACAAAACGTGGCATAGCTTTACGCCATGCCACGTTTTTATTCTGTCATATTTGTTTTGTATTTAAAACGTACTGTCATGCACGGAAAATTCTACCCGTACCAACAGTTCCAATCATCCGTCTTATGCAAGTGCTGCAGTGATGATAGCCATAGAATAAACTTCTGCTGCATTACATCCACGGGACAGATCGTTGATCGGAGCATTTAATCCAAGTAAGATCGGACCATAAGCCTCGAAATTACCAAGACGCTGTGCGATCTTGTAACCGATGTTTCCGGCACTGATCTCCGGGAAGATAAATGTGTTTGCATGACCTGCAACCGGGTTGCCCGGGCATTTGGTACGTGCTACACGAGGAGAAACTGCTGCATCGAACTGAAGTTCTCCCTCGATTGGAAGATCCGGATATTTTGCTTTGGCTTTGGCTGCAGCATTACGCATCTTATCTACATCCTCACCTTTACCGGAACCAAGTGTAGAGTAGCTTAAGAATGCAACCTTCGGATCAACACCGAAAATCTTTGCACACTGTGCTGTCTCACCTGCGATCTCAACTAACTCATCCTCTGTCGGATGGATGTTGATTGCACAGTCACCCATTGCAAGAACTTCGTTCTCACCGGTAGCTGCAGGACGTACCATGATAAAGCAGGAAGATACGATTGTGTTGCCCGGTTTTGTCTTGATCAGCTGTAATGCCGGACGTACGGTATCTGCTGTTGAATAGGTTGCTCCACCGAGAAGTGCATCAGCAACGCCCATTTTTACAAGCATGGTTCCGAAGTAGTTTGCCTGGGAAAGAATACCTCTTGCCTGCTCCGGTGTCACACCTTTGCTCTTACGAAGTTCACAGAATAAATCTACCATCTCACCCATTCTGTCATAATTAGTCGGATCAATAATCTCTGCTCCACGGATATTAAAACCGCACTCTTCTGCTTCAACAGCAATTTTATCCGGATTACCGATTAAAATCGGATGAAGGAATGTTCCTGCTAACAGACGGGAAGCAGCCTCTAAAATACGAGGATCATCGCCCTCTGTAAACACGATTTTCTTAGGATCTTTTTTTAAGATGTCGATCAGTTGTCCAAATCCAAACATGATTAATTCCTCACTTTTTATAAATTGTAATTAGCGCTCTCTACCAGCGCATATCATGTTTTCATTATATAGCAGTTTTTTCGAAATTCAATATTTGTATTCAAATAAATGCAGTTTTATTTGACATATTCTCTCAACTTTGATATACTGTCAGTATCTTTGTGAAAAAATTAACGTAAATTGTATTTTTCTTTATACAAAAGGTACCGTATACCAGAGACCTGATCCCCGGATCATGCGTCTGATATACGGTACCTTTTCCATATAATTTTCTGTTGTCTGTGACAAATCTACTGTTCGTTATCTTTTGTTTCTTTCTCCTGCTTATTCCCTGAATGTCTGATTGCACCTAACAGTTCCGGCACATGCTGTTCCTTATCCGGTTTGGTTGCGAGCATGAATCTGCGGAAAAAGAATAAAATTCCGATGCTGACTACGGATAACAGGTCTTCTAATGCTGACGTTTTCTGTACGATCATATGACGGGCAATCAGAAAGATCAAAACCTCCATGATATTCTGTGAACTTGGTTTGCAGAGCATCTTGATAAACTCTACCCCGATCACGACGTCAAACACAGCATCGAGAAAAATAAGAAATGCCTCCCCATTCGTCCGGTTCTGCCAGTATACCAGAAGTTCCGGGAAAAGATTTACCGCCGCTATGACCACACCAACCACAGCAACTAACGCTATGATGAGTTCTAAACCTTCACTTACCTGATACAGTCTTTTTCTGAGTTTGTCCACTGTAATTCCTTTCATCCTGATATATGGTCAATTTTAGATATACAAAACCGAGCGCCTCCCATCGAATCCAGACCACAGACGTTACCTCCACAGTTAACTCGGCCCAGGCACCCTTACGGCACACAAGAGCTTCTGCTTAGGGCTGCTTCATTCCTGACCTGACCCGGTTCACAGATTCCTGTTGCGTAAGACCCAAACTTCAACGCCACTTATGAAGGGCAGCTCCACAATCTGACAACCCTCCGTTCGGCATCACCCCAGCTATAGCGGATTGCTGGTTCAGGGTACCGCTGCCACCCCGGCTGCTCGGAGATTTAAGTATAGCCTATTTCGCCCTGTATTGTCAAGCCAGATACGCGCTTAAGACTTCTTTTTCTGGCGAAGTTCTTTAAAAAATGTGGAAAGCATTGCCGAACACTCTTCCCCAAGCACACCCTTTTCTATCTCGACCTGGTGGTTAAACTGCTGCATCTGGAGCAGATTTAATACCGAGCCGGCGCATCCGGCTTTGGGATTCATGCTTCCGATCACCACTTTTTTCATCCGGCTCTGAACGATCGCACCTGCACACATCTGACATGGCTCTAACGTCACATACATCGTGCAGTCCTCTAACCGCCAGTCACCGGTTTTCTTACTCGCTTTGCGGATTGCGGTCAGTTCCGCATGCGCTAATGTGTTGCCTTCTGTATTTCTTCTATTATATCCACGCGCAATGATCTTATCGTTCTGCACGATCACACAGCCGATCGGCACCTCATCCAATGCATACGCTTTTTTTGCCTGCCGTATCGCCGCTTTCATGTATTTTTCATCCTGATTCATGGACAGTTTCCCCGAAATGTTATACTATATAGTATGCAGTATTGTACCGCATTTTTTCATTTTTGTCGAGAAGGAGGCATCTTGCCTGATGCAGTGGAAAAACGCTTCTTTAAAATATGAATCTCAGACAGACCGGCTGATCTTAAAAGTCTTAACACCGAATTATGCAAATGCGGTCTTAAATTTTCAGAACCGCAATCGTGAAAGTTTTGAAGCCTACGAACCGACAAGACCTGCCAACTTTTATACCGCATCCTACCAGCAGGCAGTTTTAAAGTGTGAATGGGATCTCGCATTAAAACAACAGTGTATCCGTTTCTATGTTTTCCGGAAGGATGATCCGCAAATGATCATCGGAACCGTATGCCTGCACGACATCCGCTTTGCAGCATATTCCTGCACAGAGATCGGCTATAAATTTGACGCAGCATTCCGGCGCATGGGCTATGCCTCAGAAGCGATTAAAAAAGTCATGTCACTTGCCTTTTACGACCTTCATCTTCATCGTGTATTCGCACGTGTTATGCCGGAAAACAAGCCCTCCATCTACCTTTTGGAATCGCTCGGTTTTCAGTATGAAGGTGTAGAACGCGGCTGTTTTTTTATCCAGAACCGATGGGCAGATCATCTGCGCTACGCGTATCTCAACCCTTCCACCGACAATTAACAGCTGCATTTTTTATGCACAGCCCCTGTCAAAAACGTCTCCATTTTGTCAGACAGTTATTCCTCAAAAAAACGATACCAGCAGCCAAACCGGTTTTCAACCTGCTCCGGCATAAATTCCGGGAATCCAAAGATGATCGCCATGACACGCTCCTGATTCTGATAAATGCCAGGCACCCCTAAAAACCATCTGTTTTGTGTATCTTCTTCTATTTTTCCAATCACCAGATACCGGTAATTAAAAAATCCATGTAACAGAAAACTGTTATTTCCGAGATACCAGTATTTTCTCGGCAGCTCCCGTAGATCCTTTAATTCAATTTTAATACAGGTAATATTTTTTTCCGAAAATGGCATGCTTGCCGGATGATTTTTTAAAAACTGCTCCCAGATGTCCGTCCACTGGTACTGTGGAAAGAAATTGCGCGCGGGGAGTTCTGTCGCAGCGAGCTCACTGTCATATTTCTGTGCCGGCTGGGTGGTCTGTTTTCTGTTTTTCTGTTGCTTTTTCATACTGTCCGGCACAGGTGTTTTACCTGACACAGGCTTGTTTTCTGTTTCTGATATGATATTTTCCGTTTTATGCACATCTTTTCTTGCATGCATATCTTCTCTTGCATGCATATCTTCTCTTGCATGCATATCTTCTTTTGTATACAACTCTTCTTCCACCGGCGGTTCCTCTGGCTGGCTTTCTCTCCACTCCCCAAAGTGCTCCATATCCACGGTAAGCGGCTCCCCCTCCGTCCAGCGGCTCATGAAAATACGTCCATCTTCGCTGCACAAAAAAATCCCGTCCATCTCGAAAAAACTGAGTGATGATGTCGGTATATGCATTGTTTTCATTGCTGTGGCAAAATCTCCAGCACCATTGCGGACATCCATTTCTCCGATCAGGCTTCCCTCCATCTGATTACCCTGTTTGCGAAACAGATAAACCCTGCAGTGCGTCTGCGCAGCATAGACACTACGCAGATGGATTTCAAGCCTGCACTCTTCTCCCCGCAGCTCGATCCTGGCAAATCCCGTATTGCCTGCCTTGTTTGCATTTTCATACCCATATATATATGCAATAAACCGTTTCATTCCTGCCATAGGCAATCTCTCATCTCTGTTTTTGTTTTCTTCTATTTGTATTCCGTTTTTTTATAAATTAGAACATAAACGATAACATCCATTGCCTGACGGTCTAAATATAACTACTTACTCTGTCCTTTCATTTTCATTGGTATCCCGCTTTTATTTCTCTCTTCTTTTGATACATTTTGTCATCTGCACGGGATCTGGTATCCTCGATATCCCGGTCTGTTTCCGGGTCAAACTCCGCATAGCCATAGGCAATCTGTATCTGTGGTATTGCGTTTTTCGAATTAAACTCATCCTGTTCCTGCTTCATCTGCCGGAATAACTCTTCCATATCTGAAGGATCATTCCCATAGATCACAACGCAGAATTCATCTCCACCGATCCGGTAACAATTTCCACAATTTCCAAACACATGCAATATGATCCCCGCAGCATTTTGGATATATGCATCTCCGGCTGCGTGCCCCATCGTATCATTGCACTGTTTTAAATTGTTAAGGTCAAAAACAACAATCTTCGCCTTCTTCGGCCGCCTGTTTACCTTGATCCATTCATCATATGCATTCCGGTTATAGAGCTTCGTCAGCATATCTTTGGTTGCAAGTTCTTCATAGATCTGCAGCTTCCGCCCTGCATCCACCTGCTCTGCCACTTGTCTGCATACTTCGACCGCAAAAATAATGATATAGATAAAAACACCATACATACCATATATACTTGTCTGAAATGATCCGTAATAAAAGTGCAGCAGATCTGCCGCAAGCGTTCCCAGAAGAATAAACCCACCAACCACAACAAACCGCAGATGGCGGTGTACCTTCGTTTTTCTGTACTCAGAAATCAGCATGACTATCGTATAAAGCAGCGCTACCCCCAACAGGACATGTGTGACCGTGTACATCTGCCGGAAGCCTCGAATCCCGGCAAGCTGCAATATAAGCTGTACCGCCAGATTCAGATATGCCAGCGCGCAGATAATATCTGATCCCCACTTGTCCTCAACATCAAAGAATCCCTTGGTAAATCACACAAAGGAAGGTACCATGAGTATCAGGGCTACCGCTGATACGAATACGATCTCAACTCTGACCGGAAACAGGATCAGAAGTGCGGCATCTGTCTCGTTCAGTGCCCAAGTTCCGGTCAGAAAGGAAAAAGTGCCAAAATGCAGCAGCGTCTGCTTCATTTTCATTCTGGTCCGTGCGATCAGCCACCACAGTACCATGAAGAAACCCAATAATATTTCTAGCAGACAGATAAATGTTACCGGCATGGATCTGTACAACATTCCGCTATACATCTGGGTATACCCGCCGATTGAAAAATCAATTTGCTTTTGTCTGACCTCCGGATAGACCGCACGGATCATAACCTGGATCTGTTCTGCCCCGGATGGTATCCCGACATAATTCCACATAACTCCGGGTGACACCTTTGGCATTGCCTGCTGCTGTCCGACATGATAGATCAGCGTGTCATCAGCGTACACACTGACTTCCATATGCGCCGTATAAAAACGCAGACAGTCCCCTCCATCCTTTATCTTCTGTGCAGAAAATACAAACCTGCGGTTATCCTCATCTGTCTGGTATTCCCTGTCCGGAATAATGCTGCGGCAATATTTTTCCTGATGTTTGTTGTCAAAAAAACTCAATGATAAAATAACAACATGCAGAAAGACACACACTGCCACTATGATATAATATATCCTGCCCAGAATTGTCTTTACTTTCAAACTGCTTCTCCCTTACACTGCCATTTATTGTCAAAGCTATATTCCAATATACCACAAAGCATTCGTTTATCAAAGATTAAAATGAAAAACCAAACCATCTTCATCTTGACATTTTTTCTCTGTGATTATATAATAATTTTAGTAACAATTACTATTATCAAGAAAGGATGGTAATATGCTGAAACGAAGTAAGCAGCGGGAATCCATCAAGAAGTTTCTCATCTCGCGTTATGACCACCCTACCGCAGAGACCGTCTATATGAATATCAAGGAAGAATTTCCGAATATCAGTCTCGGTACGGTATACCGCAATCTGTCATTACTGGCAGATATCGGTGAGATCCAGAAACTGTCCACCGGAATTGGACCTGATCGTTTTGACGGTAATCCAAAGCCGCATTACCATTTTATCTGCAAGGAATGCGGGAGCGTTCTGGATTTAAATGTAACGGGACTGGATCATATCAATGTTCTTGCCGCACAGGACTTTGACGGTGAGATTGAAGGACATGTGACTTATTTTTACGGAAAATGCTCTTCCTGTAAAGCCAAAAGACAGACTTCCTGATCATTTTTCCCCAAAAAACTTCTAAAATAATATAAAATAATGTTGACAAAAAGAAGTTTTTCATTTAAAATCAGTAATAGTTACTGATATCAATTTAAAGCACACAGTAATAGATTTCAAATAAGCGGGGAAATCTATTACAGCAGACAAATAACATTTTTCAAAGAAAAGGAGATTAAAATTATGGCAAAGTATGTATGTACAGTATGTGGTTATGTTTATGAAGGCGATGCAGCTCCGGAGATCTGCCCGGTATGTAAAGCTCCGGCTGAAAAGTTCAAATTGCAGGAAGGTGAGAAAGTATGGGCTGCTGAGCACGTAGTTGGTGTTGCAAAAGGAGTAAGTGAGGATATCGTATCCGATTTAAGAGCAAACTTCGAGGGTGAGTGCTCTGAGGTTGGTATGTATCTTGCAATGGCTCGTGTTGCTTACCGTGAAGGTTATCCGGAAGTTGGTTCCTACTATGAGAAAGCTGCATGGGAAGAGGCAGAACACGCTGCAAAATTCGCAGAACTGCTCGGTGAAGTTGTAACAGACAGCACCAAAAAGAACCTTCAGATGAGAGTTGACGCTGAGAACGGTGCAACAGCAGGAAAAACTGATCTTGCAAAACGTGCAAAAGCTGCAAACCTTGATGCAATCCATGATACCGTTCATGAGATGGCACGCGATGAGGCTAGACACGGAAAAGCATTTGAAGGACTGTTGAACAGATACTTCGGTTAATCTTTAAACCATATAGACAATAAGCATTTCAGAGGATAGACAGTTGTCAGCTGTCTATCCTTTTCGTTTGAAAATCAATATATATACTTTATGCCGGTTCCCCAAGTATGATCCGTATCAGGTTTTTATCCAGCATGATCGTCCTGTTCCACGGATTCACGATAATTCCCTTTGCCCCTTCTGCGGCAAGTACCGCGCGGAATGCCTGCTCAATTCCTGTTAAAAATGTAGACATTACACTCCCGCTTCCCTTTAATTCTTCCTCAAAACTGGTAAATGCCGCCCACCAGCTATTGCCGTCCGGCGTCTGCACTGCCTGTATCTGCATCTGGTTCCCGCCCGTCGGCGGTTCCACCGCTACGATAAACTGACCGCCCTCTTTCATGCGTCTGCGTATCACTGTCAGGGTATGCGCTAACATCTCTTCGCTTGCCTCCTGCTGCAGTGCCGCGATTGCGGTTTCTATTTTCTCATTTCCCTGTAATCCCTCATCGATTTTATTGTTATCCATAAAAGCTCCATTTCTATATGTAAAAAATTTTATTTTTTATACTATTGCCACTTGATTCAACTGATTATTTTACAACCACTTTTGTTTTATCTGTTTCATAAGCTGCTCTCCCTTTTCCCTACATATTATACCCTCCAATTTTCCTTTTCACAATCTGCTTTTCACCGCACAGGGACAATGAGTCGCTTGTGAGTTACTGTTCACAGGCAGGCATTTTCTGAACTGAAAATGCCGTATGATACAGTGGTGGCAGCAGATTTTGCCGATTTGGAATGCGAAGTGCGCATCCCGCCCGGAGGGCTTTTTCACTCATAGGACGTAATTTCCTATGAATGAAAAAAGCATGGCATCCCTCTGGACAACCATGCTTTTGGGTTATTGTTCACACCTGTAGTGCAACTTCCAACAATTACAGTTCTTCGATTTTTTCTTTTGTTTCTTTCTCTGCTGTCTCGGCAAACCCGAGCACGACCTTAAACAGATCTCCGTCCACATACAGACGGAATGTACCACCCATAAGATCCATCAGGCTGTTTGCGATAGAAAGTCCGAGTCCGCTTCCTTCCGTATTTCTGGATGCATCGCCCCGCACAAAACGTTCCATCAGTTCATCACTGCTGATATTGAGCGGGTATTTTGACGTATTGCGGAAGGTGATAGACACCTGTGCCTCTTTTACTTCAAGATTGATGTAGACACGCGTCCCACTCTGGGCATATTTGCAGATATTATTCATCAGGTTATCGATCACACGCCAGAAATGTCTGCTGTCCGCCATGATATAGACCGGTGTCTCCGGCTTTTCGATCACAAGATCAAGTCCTGCCTCTTTTGTCTTTTCCTCAAATTCCCCGACCGTCTGTGTCATAAATATCCCGGCTTCTAACCGCTCTAAATGTACCGGAAGGTTTCCGGTGGACGCCTTGGAAGCCTCGATCAGGTCTTCGATCAGCTTTTTCAATCGGCTTGACTGGCGCTCTAACACCTCTAAATACTCCTGCGCTGTCTCGTTGTGCAGTTCTTCTTTTTCCAGCAGATCCACATAGTTGATGATCGATGTCAGTGGAGTCTTAATGTCATGGGACACGTTCGTGATCAGTTCTGTCTTGAAACGTTCACTCTTCATCCGCTCTTCGATCGCATGTGTCATGCCGTCGCTGATATGGTTGATCTGTTCTCCCTGTTCCTTAAATATACCGGTCATACGCTTTGTACTGATCTGATAGCCCGGCTCACCGCCTGCAATTTTTTCCGTTCCGTTCTTTAACTGGTTTAACTGCACACAGTACCACAGGACCAGCGGATATAAAACCAGTTTTTCTAACAGCCAGAGTAAAAGGGCTATGTCTGAATTAAAAAACATCAATACCCCTATGCCCTCAAAAAATGCAAGTACCAGCATGACCAGGATCACTTTCCAGAGAAACCCGATATTTTCCCAGATCATCCGGGCGAACTGTCCGATTTTACGGAAAAGCTGGTAACACAGGGTATGTCTCCACCATTTTCCCAATTTTACCCGCACGGAAAAACTTAATAAAAACAGTAACAACAGCCATCCCATGCAAAGGGTTGCAACTGCAGTAACAAATAAGATAAACGGCAGATACGCAACATCGACATTTATCAGGAATATCGCTGCCACATAGAAAACAAATACCTCTGCCAGCACAGCCCCCACTGCAAAAACATCCAGCCACAGATGATCCCAGACAGTCGTAACGATCTCATCCGTTCCATTCCGGTGCCCCGCCGCACACATCAGAAATACAAAGGCTGCTGCTCCGATGATAAAACTTACAAACATTGTGACTAGCGCCGTGTAACGCATGCTGTATACAAAATTCAGCAGGGTATTTGCCTGTACGTACAAGTCCGTACTGTTCCAGTCTGTCCCAACATTCTGCGGCAGGATCACAACCATCTGATAAGTGGTTTTCGGTGATGTGTTCCCCATGTTTACCCAGAGTGTATAGTTGCTGTCAAGATAATAATCCTCGTGTGTTGTATACGAAACGCTGGCATCTTCTTTGTTTTTTTCAGATGAGTCCACCCGGTCGATCTCATCCATGGATATCTCCCGGACTCCGTCTAATAACACATTTCCCCAGTGATTTACATCCATGCGCGTGCCATCAAACATGTCAAACGTGACGTATTCTCCATTTGCAATATCATCCATGCCGCTGTCTGTGACATCCGTCAGTGGCTCTTCGGTTGATTCTGCTACTGTATCCCCGTCCGCAGCATCGGTCAATGCCACATCTGCAGCCATTCTTTCCACAGAAACAGCATCGGTCAATGTCTCATCTGTAACCGTTCTTTCCGCAGAAGCAGCATCTCCTGTCCCGTCTGTGTGTTCAAACAGATACATTTTTCTCTCGGTATCATAAGTAAAAACTGCGCTTCCATATCCGTCTATGTCCGTCTCAATCGTCTGCACCGGATAATACTCATTTCCCGCCAGATAAACAAAAACACCTTTTGCCTCATCATAGCAGACCCGGTCCGCATAAACGCTCACCCACGAATTATCCCCGGAATACATGAGCTGCACACCGCCGCCGGTCAGGAAATTTCCATTTGTGTATACAATCTGATCTTCGTCCGATAATTCCACACTGTTTGTATACACATCTTCCAGACTGATCTTATCCGAAAAGTTGCGTTCCGCATACGATTTTTCATCATTCAGGTCAATCCCCTCGAGACTGTCTGCTTTGATAATACCATATTTAAAATATTTGCTTTCTACAGAACCTGCCGGCTGTTCCCGCCTTACATCATCCACCGCGGACAGACCATATTCATAGGAAACATTTTCAAACCACTGCTTTCTTGTTTCATCCTTTGAATTTCTATAGATTCCTTCATCAAACATAAAGATCACACCCACCGCGCTGAACACAAAACACAGTGCACTGGCACTGAGCGCGATCCAGGCAATGATCTTTGCCGCTGTCGATCCTCTCCAATTTTTCACTTTTCTCACACCTGTCCTTCCATTTTATAACCGCGTCCCCACACAACTTTCAAATACCGCGGTTCTGCCGGGTTATACTCCACTTTTTCCCGCAGATGCCTGATATGTACCGCCACCGTATTCTCCGTTCCGTAGGGATTATCCTGCCATACCTGTTCGTAAATCTGGTTCGGGGAAAACACCTCTCCGGGATGCTCCATCAGAAGTTTTAAAATATCGTATTCCGTGCGTGTCAGAGAAATCTTTTCGCCGTCAAGCGACACCTCTTTGCTGCGGTCGTCAAGTTCGATCCCGCCGATCGAGAGAACATCTTTTCTGATAGCTCCGCCTCCGAGCTGCATATAGCGTCTGAGCTGTGATTTGACGCGCGCCTGCACTTCAATCGGATTAAACGGTTTGGTGATATAATCGTCCGCCCCGACGGTCAGCCCTAACACTTTATCCGTATCCTCACTTTTTGCTGTTAGTAAAATAACCGGAACATTGCTCGTCTCACGGATTTTCACCATCGCTGCAATCCCATCCATCTCCGGCATCATAATATCCATCAGTACCAGATGAATATCCTGTTCCTTTAACACCTCAAGCGCCTCTTTTCCGTTATATGCCTCAAATACCTGATAACCGTCCGCCATCAGATAGATTTTTAATGCTGAAACAATGTCTTTCTCATCATCGCACACCAGTATACTGTACATGTTTTCCCCTTTTCCGCAGGTTTTTGATAGATTTTTACATAAACCTGTCTCTTTATGATCATGCTCTTATTGTAACGGAATAATTATGAATTTCCAATCAGTCAAAACATTAAGATTTGATGAAGTTACCGCTTGTGTTCCCGTAAAAGGAATGATAATATAGGAAAGTAGCGCTCCCGGAAGTTTTTTATTTTCCGGGAGTAAATTATGGAAATTTTTACAAAGGAGCTTTTATATGGAAGAAAATAAAATGGGCGTCATGCCGATTGACAAACTTATTATCTCAATGTCCCTGCCGATCATGATCTCCATGCTTGTGCAGGCACTCTACAATATTGTTGACAGTATTTTTGTTGCCATGATCAGCGAAAATGCCCTGACCGCAGTGTCTATGGCTTTCCCGATCCAGAACCTTATGATTGCTGTCGGTGTCGGAACTGCCGTCGGCGTAAATGCGCTTTTAGCGCGCTCCCTGGGAGAAAAGGATACCGAAAAAGTAAATAAGGTCGCAGAAAATGCTGTATTTTTAATTCTTGTCAGCTATCTGCTCTTTCTGATCATCGGTCTGTTTTTTGCAGAACCGTTTTTCCGCAGCCAGACAGATATTGAAGAGATCATCGTTTATGGAAAACAGTATCTGACGATCTGCTGCTGTCTTTCTTTCGGTATTTTTACGCAGCTTATGTTTGAGCGTATGCTGCAGGCAACCGGAAAAACCATTTATACCATGTATACACAGGGTGTCGGTGCGATCATCAATATCGCTCTCGATCCGGTTCTCATCTTTGGTCTGTTTGGTCTCCCGAAAATGGGCATTTCCGGTGCTGCTGCTGCAACCGTCATCGGACAGATGATTGCCGGTATTCTGGCAGTTGTTTTAAACCACACAAAAAATAAGGAAGTACAGATTGACCTGCACCATTTCCGCCCGGACAAAAATATTATCGGACAGATTTATGTGATCGGTGTTCCTTCTATTGTAATGCAGGCGATCGGTTCCGTGATGAACTACGGTATGAACCGTATCCTGATCGCGTTTTCCTCCACGGCAACCGCAGTGTTCGGCGTTTACTTTAAACTGCAGAGCTTCGTATTTATGCCGGCTTTTGGTTTAAACAACGGTGTCATCCCGGTTATGGCATACAACTACGGTGCCGGAAACAAAGAGCGTGTCACAAAAACTTTAAAACACTGTGTCGCTTATGCAGTCAGCATCATGGCAGTCGGCCTGCTTTTATTCCAGCTCTTTCCAAAGCAGCTTCTCTCCATGTTTCAGGCTTCCGACACAATGCTCTCCATCGGTGTCCCTGCGCTGCGTATCATCAGTTTAAGTTTCCTGCTTGCCGGTTTTGGAATTTCCTGCAGCAGTATTTTTCAGGCACTTGGAAAAGCAGTCTACAGTATGTGCATATCCATTGCAAGACAGTTAGTGATCCTGCTCCCGGCAGCATACCTGTTAGCACAGTCCGGCAATGTCAATCTGGTATGGTGGGCATTTCCGATCGCCGAGCTGGTATCTGTGTGTGCAACTGCCTTCTTCTTAGTAAAGATCAACCGCACGATCGTAAGTAAAATTGGGCAGTAATCTTCTACGAAGTTTCGGGTGTAAAAAAGTGGTTCACAATCCTATAACCAAAAAAATCCCGTGGGAAACTGATTTATAAAATCATTTCCCACGGGATTTTTTTGACCGGAAATATTTTCACTCATGGACTTAAACTTTTTATTTCTGGTTTGCCGGCTCCATATTAACGGAACGACCCTTGATCTTTGCATTTTTCATAGCTTCTAAAACTTCTTTGCCATATTCTCTCGGCACTTCCACGAATGTATATTTATCATACATATCGATCGCTCCGACAAGTTTACCCGGCATGCCGGACTCACCTGCAACAGCACCTAAGATATCGCCTGGTTTTACGCGGTCTTTTTTACCAATATTGATAAACAGACGCACCATGCCCTCTTCCGCTCCGGTATTATCAAAGTCAAAAGAATCATCTCTGTCATTATCAAGATTGATCTGACCAAGTGCCTGTTTTAAAAATGCCGCTGCAATATCCATTGCTGTATAATCGGATTCATTGATCTGCTTCTCGATGATATCGATCGTGTCTTTTAAATTTTCCTCATCGATGATCCTTCCGATCTCTTCCATGACCTTTTCAGCCTTGATCTGTGCCACATCATCTGTTGACGGGATCGGCATTGCAACGATCTTTGTTTTGCAGTAACGCATGATATCTTTTAATTTATATACTTCTTTTCCCTTGACGAAAGTAAATGCACGTCCTGTTCTTCCGGCACGTCCTGTTCTTCCGATACGGTGTACATAATATTCATCATCCTGCGGAATATCATAATTAAATACCGCTTCCACATCATCTACATCGATGCCTCTCGCTGCAACATCAGTAGCGATCAGTATTTCTGTCTTTCCGGTACGGAAACCGCGCATTACACGATCTCGCTGTGTCTGCTTCATATCTCCGTGCAGTCCCTCAGCAAAATATCCGCGTCCCTGCAATTCCTCGGTAAGTTCATCCACCATACGTTTTGTATTACAGAACACGAGGGAAAGTTTCGGATTATAATAATCAAGAAGTCTGGTTAAAACTTCAATCTTGTCTTTTCTCTTTACGTCATAATAATACTGCTCGATATTTGGAACGGTCAGCTCTTTTTTTACTACTTTGATCGTCACCGCGTCATGCTGATATTTTTTGGTAATATCCAAGATTGGCTTTGGCATGGTAGCAGAAAATAATACTGTCTGTCTGCCTTCTTCCGGAATATACTCCAAAATTGTTTCAATGTCCTCACGGAATCCCATATTTAACATTTCATCCGCTTCGTCAAGTACGATCGTATTCACTGCCTCACAGCGGATCGTTTTTCTTCGCAGATGATCCATGACACGTCCCGGTGTACCGATAATAATCTGTGCTCCACCCTTCAACGCTTTGATCTGACGGCTGATCTCCTGTCCGCCGTATACCGGAAGGATTTTCACTCCATGCATATATTTTGCAAGTTTACGGATCTCATCTGCCACCTGAATTGCAAGTTCTCTTGTAGGTGATAAGATGATAACCTGTGTTTTTTTATTATTCGGATCTACTTTATGCAGTACCGGGATTCCAAATGATGCCGTCTTTCCGGTTCCTGTCTGTGCCTGTCCAATGACGTCCACACCGGACATCACAACTGGAATTGCCTGACTCTGTATCGGTGTTGCCTCTTCAAATCCCATTTCTGCTATTGCACGCAATACCTGCGGATATAAATCTAACTGGTCGAATCTAACTGTTTCCATATATTTCCTTTCTATAGAAACGTGCGCCATAGGCGCGCGTAAAACAAGGGGCTGATCAACAGCCCCCATAAGCGCAACAGTCTGAATGATAACACGGTGCCCGTACTTTTGTCAAGAAATTCCCCGGTTCAACGTTCATTTCAACCGCGGATTTTCGGGAATTATGTACCCCAAACCACGACATCTGGCAGAATCTGTCACAAGGCCTCTGGTCCGGGTATTACTTCCTATTTAAAAGCAATCGACAATCCTGTATCTTATCCATTCTACTGCATCAATTTTTACTTCCGGTTTTCCGTGTGAAAAACTCGATTGCGGATTTTTGTTTGTATCTGTTATATTCTATGCCGCATTTTCAGAAATGTTTCCTGTTTTATTTATCGCTTGCATCCGCTAAATGTCCCATTGCAAGATCATTTCTGGATTTTTTCTTAACATGATAAAGCATTGCATCCGCCGCATGTAAAAAGTCCCAGCTTTTTGTATCATCTTTCGGAATATCATAACAGATTCCCTGGGAGATCGTCACAATAGACATTGCCTGCGAATATGCATGCCGGATCGCAAGATCCATAATCCTCTGTCTCAACCCTTCTGCCGCATGTCTGACTTCTTCTTCTGTCATGTTCTGGTAAAGGATAATAAACTCATCCCCACCATACCTTGCACAGAAAATCCTGTCATTCTGCATCATCTCAAGCTGTCCGGCAATCCGCTTAATGCACTCATCCCCTGCCTGATGTCCGTAATTATCATTATACTGCTTAAAATAATCAATATCCAAAATCTCCATCGCAAGTGCTGTCTGATCCGACTGTGCCCGTTCAAATGCGTTGTCTAAATAATCATTCAGACGGAATCTGTTTGCTAAACGTGTCAGTGCATCCGTTTCTGATTTTTCCTGAAGTCTGATATTTGCTTCTTCGATCTCGCGTCTTTTTTTATTTGCACGCTCTAAAGATTCACGGACATCAAGCATATTTGCGATCATCGCCTGCTTTTCTTTTTCCATGACCTCAGACAACTCATAATACTGCCCTGCTGCCTCTAAATATGCATCATTATTTTTATGCATACGGTAAAACTTGATCTTTAAGGAAATGATCTGTCTCTGCAGATTAACAATCTTTGACTGCCACGTCAATGGCTCTAAGATTCCCATAACCCGCAAAAAAGCATCATCATTTCCTATATCAAGCAGCAGCTGGCTGATTTCATAAAGATCTCCGAAAATATCCATGATCGGAATATCTGTATTGATCTCCTCACAGATTAACCGGATACATTCATCACGTGCCTCTGCCTTTCCAGTCGCATGACATACACGTGCCTTAAAACAGCGAAAACTAAGGAGTTCTATGCCATCAATCCGACCTGCGCACTCGTCAGAAATAAGCTCCACATAATGTGCTGCCCGATCCGGCATGTCACGGAACAAAAAACCTGTTCCCATGCCAATATAAACACAGGTGATCAGACGATTGTTTCTGTCATCATTCACATATTTTTTTACATGCTGTCCGCAATGTTCAAAATATCTCTGTGCCTCTAAATATTGTCCACATGATAGATATAAATTTCCAAGATTAATATCTATCATGGTTTCCTCTTCTTTTAACTGATATTTTGTGCAGAAATTTAATCCGGTCAGATAATAATCAAGCGCAATTGGCTCATTTCCCCGATTGATCGCTGTAATTGCCATCAGATTATATGCACGCGCCACTAGCTTCCACTGATTGGATTCATTCAGATAAGATACGCCTTTGGTAATGCAGAAAAAGAACTTTTCACTTTCATTTAACAGATAATAGGTCTCTGCACTGTAGTAGTATGCAAATCCAAGCAATTTTGCATCGTTTTTTTTCAATGCATACTGTTCGATATCATAACAAAACTTCAATGTCCGTTTCGCATCGTTTCCCCGGCTGTCGTACACTCCCTGTATCCATGCACGGACAACTTCATCATATCCGTCATATTCCATGTGCACTGCCTCCTCTCCTTCCACACCAGGCATTTTTTCTAAGATTTTCTCCTATAAAAAGAATACTATCTTTTATTATAAAATAGAACTGTGTCTTATTCAAGGAAGAATGCTTTTTGTTTTATTTGATTCTTTTATTCGAAATATGCGATCGGATCAACCGGTGCTCCATCTTTATCAAGCTCAAAATACAGATTGCTTCCCTCTACGGTAAAGTATTTTGTCGGCTCACCGATATAACCTAATACATGTCCAGCCTCCACATAATCTCCCTCTGCAAAATTCAGTTCTTTTAACTGACCGTAAACTGCCTCATAACCATCACCCAGATTAACTGTAACCGTACAGCCTGTTACCTCATCATTTTTAATACTCTTGATCTGCCCTTTTGCAACGGCATAGACTTTATCGTTGACTTCTCCTGCGATGATCACTGCCGGATTATACTTATACTGATCCAGTGTCGGAAAATAAACTGTGGAATCCATACTGTAATTAATGACGACATTACCTTCCATCGGCCAGAGCAGTTCCTCGGAAAAATGAAGTGACTGTGCCGTATTTGCGGTCTGAACGGTCTGCTGCTCCGTCTCTTCTGACTCTTCTGTTTCTGCTGTATCATCTTCCTCTGCGATTTCTGCTGTCACTGCAGGGTCGTCTAATTCATTCTCCATCTCATCATAAGACTGTCTGGGTGGAACCAGAGCGGATGCTTCTGCAGACTGCTCCGAATCTTCCTGCGCTGCAATGTCATCTGACTGCTTCTGCATTTCTCTCGCAAGTTCTTCTTCCATCTGCTCCCGTTCTTCTTCCTGTCTGTTGCTGTATAGGGCGGTCGTTCCAACCGCTGCTAAAGCGATCAGCAATCCTGCAATTACATATTGTCTGTACCCAAAAAAACCTTTCTTTTTCATTATTTCTCACCATCCATTATTTATTTTTAACCATAGTGTTGCCACATTCCGGATGGTTTATACGATTGTTTTTTATTTCCTGTCTATAAATTCCCAGCCTGCCCGATCACGGCTCCTTTATAAAAATATTCAAGTATCTCCCGGTAGTCATACCCTTCTTTTGCGAGTTCTTCTGCTGTATTCTGACTTAAGCCAAATCCGTGCCCCATTCCCTTTGCCACGATACGTACATGACCATCCATTTCTGTGATTGAAAAACACGCCGATGGAAGCTCTAAAGCATGACGGAACTGTTCTCCATCATATGTCTCTCCGGCAACATTGATTTTTGTCACATATTCTGCTGCATCACGGCTTTTGATCTCAATCTGTCCCGGCTCTGTCAGTTCTGCATCAGGATACGCTGCCCGGCATTTCTCCAGAAACTCCTCTTTTTCATAATAAAACACAGAAAGATAACCTTCCGCAGTGGTATCTGCATGACATTCTGACATAACCAGATATGGCATGTCTGCATCTTCATATAGTTCTGACATGTTGCGTGTCCGTCCGCTGCTAATTGCGTGATACGCTGCATATATGTAAGTTCCATCATATAAAAGCACCTCCCCCGCCGTTGCCTCCACGCAGGATTTTAGTTTTTGATAATTTTTATCATAATTTTCTCCCCATAATTCCTGCTGGCGCTCCGGTGTCATTTTCTCCGGCTCCTTTGTACCTGCCTGCATTGCATCATACAGATTCGTTCTGGCGATCACACACTGTGCCTTTATTGTTTCCGGCGGCTTATCGACACCAATTTCCTGTGCCACAATCTGCAAAATCTTTATCTCAACTGCGTCATCCTCTTCTTTCCTGCCATCGTCTGTCGTCTCTGTCTGTTCCGCTAATAGACTCTTCCTGTTTTCCAGATGCTGCCGGATTTCTCCCTCCATATTTTTTTCACTATCGGCTGTAGTAAAGACTTCCTGCACTCCATCTTTTCCATATATAAGATTTTCCAACCGCATTCTCTGCATCAGTGTCGTGATAAAAACCGGCAATAACAGTATCAGACAGATTCCTGTAAACCATGAATTTGTACGTTTTTTTCTTCGTCTTCCCATAAAAAAATCTCCCTGTCCATTTAATATATGAAACAGAGAGACTTCTCATTCAGATTTTTTACATCATATTCATTACAAGACCAAATGCCTGCATCATGGAAAATCCGATCTCAGCTATGATGAGTAAAGAATACAGTACTGTGTACACGATCGGAAACGCCATTTTTCGTTTCAGAAGATGTGCACGCCACACATAATATCCCGGTTTTAAAAAGATTGCAAACAAGATCAGTCCAAGTATTTTGTAATTCTGCTTATTGATCTTTACGATATCGATTACCACAAAAATAATAAATGCTGCAAGCAATGCATAACTGAGCAGGGAAAATATAACATAATTTCCACTGTACATCACATTCATATAGCTGCCATCCATAATACTTTCATATGTCATCGACTGAAATATGGATGAGGCAGAAACCATGCTGATGATCTCCCGCAATGGCATTATGATCAGTAACAGATAACAGAAAATATCTGAAACCGGACCATGCTGTTCCTGCGGTGCCCAGGTATTCTGGTTGTACTGCGGATTGCCATAGGTCTGCTGTCCTCCATTATACTGCTGATCCCCGTAAGTCTGCTGTCCATTGTTATACTGCTGATTGCCATAGGTCTGCTGTCCGTTGTTATACTGCTGATCCCCGTAAGTCTGCTGTCCATTGTTATACTGCTGATTGCCATAGGTCTGCTGTCCGTTGTTATACTGCTGATCCCCGTAAGTCTGTTGTCCATTGTTCATGTTCTGATTTTCGTCCATAATCTCCTCCTTAATTTTGCTTTATTTTTTCTGTCTGTTTCCAATAATATTGGAAAGAGCTGCAAACTGCTCTAACGTGAGCGCCTCCCCCCGGATGGTAAGCGGTTCTCCAAGTTCTGCGATACACTCCTGTATCTCTTCCTTGGAAAGATGTACCTGCGGCGCATTCGACAATCCGTTCGCCAGTGTTTTTCTTCTCTGGTTAAACGATGCCCGGATAATGTGAAACATCAGTTTTTCATCATCCACCTGTACCGGCACCTCCTCGTGTCTGGTCAGCCGGATCACTGCACTGCCGACATTCGGGCGCGGCATAAAGCAGTTTGGCGGAACATTGGCAACGATCTGGGGTTTTGCATAAAACTGCACCGCTAACGACAGTGCACCGTAATCTTTCGTTCCCGGTCCTACCTGCATGCGGTCTGCAACTTCCTTCTGCACCATGACCGTAATGCTGTCGATCGGAACATGGCTCTCAAAAAGTCCCATGATGATCGGTGTGGTAATATAATAAGGAAGATTTGCAACGACCTTGATCGGCTTTCCACCATTTCTTTCCATCGCAAGTTTTGCGATATCCAGTTTTAAAATATCCTGGTTGATCACAGTCACATTGTCATAAGCGCTTAATGTATCCTCTAAGATCGGGATCAGATTGGTATCGATCTCTACCGCAGTCACTTCCCTGGCATTTTCACACAGATACTGTGTCATCGTACCGATACCCGGACCGATCTCAAGAACAAAATCATCCTTTGTCACTCCCGCGGCCTCGACGATCTTCTCAAGTACATGCGGATCGATCAGAAAGTTCTGCCCGAATTTTTTCTGAAAATTAAAATGATATTTCTGCAAAACCGCAATCGTATTCTGCGGAATCCCTAATGTAGCCATAAAACTCCTCTCAATCCTTCCGGTTACTTAACATTTCCTCAAACAGCGTATCTAAAAACTCTGTATACAACCCGTTAAATGTCTCATGAAAAGTCTGTGCCACACTTGCATCTCCCTGACCTGTCATCTGTGCCTCCTCAAAAAGTGCAAATGCCGTTTCATAAAGCTCCGGATTTTTATCATAAAATACTTCCGTCAGTCCATCCTGAAAAGCAAACTGCGCCTCCTGGGAAAGATTGTCCTTGAAATCTTCCTTGGAAATACAGCCTTTCTCCTCATAATCAGAAAGATAAATATGTCCCTCTGCAGATTTTACAAAATCGCGAAATACCGTTGCCACATCCTCGTATGTAACAGGAACATAATTCTCATTCCAGTATCTGTCAAATGTTTCCCTGTCCGGAAAGTGTGAAAAAATATCGTTATCCATGTTATTCTCCATTTCTGCGTGTGAAAATTCTTATGTTTCACACTATTCTCCATTTCTGCGTATAAAATATTGTATACAATAAACAGACTGCGCATTCCAGGGGCAGACCTATTGTCATAAATATGCAAACAGGATGCCATCACGGTCTGTCCGTCTCTGACACCCTGTCTCTCATTATATACAAAAATCATATATAAGGCAAAGATTTATTTTTCATCGTGGAACATTTCAATGACGCTGTTCAAACGGACAATATTCTCACGGTTATTATCCACGAGCTTTTCATTTCCCTGCACAATTCCGGAAACCTCAAGTGTTTTCTGTGCGATATCCGCCACACCGTCAGCCGCCTCGGAAACCGTCGAGCTGACACCCTGCATGGCATCCGCGATTTCAACAATAGATTTTAACAGTGTATTGATCTGTCCGCTGATGGCAGACATGTCATCATCGAACACCGTCGCATCCTTTGTATACTGGTCTGCAACTCCCATAAAATCCTCATAATCTTTAAGCACCGCCTGCTCTAAGAAATCTGTGCTCTCTTTTAAGCATCCTGTCATATTCGCCACAGCCTCATTGACCTCAGCTATAATCTCATTAATACTGCCGACAGTCGTGGATGACTGGGTTGCCAGTTTACCGATCTCTCCTGCAACAACTGCAAAACCTTTTCCTGCCTCTCCGGCTCTGGCTGCCTCGATCGACGCATTGAGTGCCAGCAGATTTGTCTGGCTTGAGATCTCAAGGATTGCCTGTGTAAACTGGTTGATCTTTTCTACTGCTTTTGCCTGCTCCATGGCAGCTTCTGTTTTCTGCTGTACATTTTCGTACATCTGAACCGTTTTTTCGCTTGCAGCCTGTGTCTTTAACTTAAGCTGATCTGCACGTGCCTTTACCTCAACAGAAGACTCCCGTCCCTCCTTTGAATACCGCTCAATATCCGTTGCGCGCTCTTTGATGTCACTGACCGTGGTGTTGACCGTCTCCATCGTCGCCGCTGTCTCTTCCATTGCTGCTGCAAGTTCCTGCGTCGTATCTGTGTTGACGCTGCTCATCTCACGCACACGTTTCGTTGTATCAGAAAGCTGTTCTGTCGTATTTTTCAGATCTGTGTATACATGACGGATATTTGCTACCATTTGACGCAGATTCTTGCGCATGTTGTGAAGTGATATCGCCATTCTTCCGGTTTCATCTTTTCTTTTATAAAGGTGCTGGTTTGCCGGATTGCTCGCAAACTCGAATTCAGCCGTCTGTTTTACGATACCGTCGATCTGGGTGATCGGCTTTGTGATTGTAAATCCGAGTACTGTACCGATAATTATGGTAAGTATCATTGCAAAAGCAGCTCCTCCGAATATCTGTTTTGCAAGCTGTCTGGATTTTTCCTGCAGTTCAGTTTTTGGTGCCGTAAGGACAAATTTCATGCCATTTTCCAATGTCTTATAATACATGACCTTATCTTTTCCCTGATAAGTATAGGAAACGGCAGTCTCCTCCGTCTGCTCATTTCCAAGCGCATCCACTACTGACTGCAGTCCGCTGTCTGCATCCGCAAGATTACTTCCAATCTCAAGATCTTTGTGATACATGACCTTACCAGATTCATTGACAAGGAATCCATATCCACTGTCAAATATACTTAAAGAATCGATCGTATCCGTAAATTCGCTGAAATCAATATCCATTCCGATGATACCAATAGACTCGCCGTCCACCTCGATTGGAATAACGTATGAGATCATATATACACCAATGTTGGAATTTAAGTATGGTTCCATCCAGGTTTCTTTTCCATTCTGTACCGGAATATAATACCATCCGACATGCTCCACATCACTCGGATCATACATGGAAAAGTCCGTTGGCGTCACACTCTCAAACTCACTGTCACTGTTATCTCTTGTTAGAAAAAGTCCGCTTGTTGGTTCCGTAAATTCAGGATTATAACGGATATACGCCGTGAGTGCTCCCTTTGTGTTCTGTGCAGACTGCATCAGGATAGGAAGCATCTGCTTTGTATAAGTATCCACATAATCCCTGCTTGTCCGGAAAGATGCTGCATGCTCCAGTTTGGCAACTGCAATGCTGTATACCATTTCCACTGACTGTGAAACATTCTGCATCATGGTATCAAGTTCATCGCTCTGACTCACACACTTAAGCTGCATTTCCTGCTGTGAATCTTCATAAGAAGTGCTGACTGAGTTTACAATACTGATCGCTCCGCAGATAAATGTAGATACCAGCGAACATAGTATTACAGTTACAATAATTTTTGTTTTTATTGATTTCATACCAATTTCCCCCTCTGTCCAGATTCCTCCTGTTGTTTCAATTTTACCATATTCGACTTTATTTTCAATAAAATATATACTGTTTCGTTATGTTTTCGTAGATTTTAAAAATTATATGCTATTTTTTTATTCATTTTATCGAACATATTTTCGTTTTTCTATTGCATGTGTTTTGATTTTGTGTTATATTGATTTTATCGAACACTCGTTCTGTTTTTAGTAATATGCGACCGATAATCCAACCCCGTTTATATGTAACTATGAAGAATATGAAAAGACCATGAGAAATGGAGATCAACATGAACATCCAGCAAAATATGTCCCTAATGGAAAAACTTTCTATACTTACCGCCGCTGCAAAATACGATGTTGCCTGTACTTCCAGCGGTGTGGACCGCCGTGGCAATGGCACCGGCATGGGGAACTCTCTCGCCTGCGGAATCTGTCACTCATTCTCTGCGGATGGGCGCTGTATTTCTCTGCTCAAGATCCTCTTTACCAATGAATGTATTTTTAACTGCGCCTACTGCCAGAACAACTGTAACTCCGATGTAAAACGGGCTTCCTTTACCCCGGATGAAGTCTGTGAGCTGACGATAGAATTTTACCGGCGCAACTATATTGAGGGACTTTTCCTAAGTTCCGGCATCATGATCAGTCCCAATTACACGATGGATCTGATCTATCAGACCCTCTACCGGCTACGCAATGTCTACCATTTCAACGGCTATATCCATGTCAAAGCGATTCCCGGCGCAGATCCTGTCCTTGTGGAAAAAGCCGGTTTTCTTGCCGACCGTATGAGTGTCAATTTAGAACTTCCGACCGCCGACAGCTTAAAGAAACTGGCTCCCTATAAGTCCAGAACTACTATTTTAAAACCAATGCGCCAGATCCAGAACCGCATTACGGAAAATAAGGATGAACTTGCCATTTACCGCAAAGCACCGCGTTTTGTCCCCGCCGGTCAGAGCACACAGATGATCATTGGTGCCACTCCGGAACACGATTATGAAATCATGCGCGTTGCTGAGACACTTTATCAGAAGTTTGACTTAAAGAGAGTTTTTTACTCGGCTTTTGTCAATGTAAACCACGACTCAAACCTGCCGGTTCTGCCGGGTGGTCCGCCTCTTTTACGTGAGCACCGCCTCTATCAGGCAGACTGGCTGCTGCGCTATTATGATTTTAAAGTGGATGAATTACTGACCAAAGACCGCCCGGATTTCAATATCTATCTGGATCCAAAATGTGACTGGGCACTCCGTCACCTGGAGTATTTTCCGGTTGAGATCAACCGCGCCGATTATCACACCCTTTTGCGGGTTCCCGGCATCGGTGCAAAATCTGCCTCCCGCATCGTAAAGGCAAGACGTATGAATAAACTCGATTTTTCCGATCTGAAAAAGATCGGTGTCGTACTAAAACGTGCCCTGTACTTTATCACCTGTTCCGGTCGCATGATGTATCCCACAAAATTAGACGAGGATTATATCTGCCGCAGCCTGATTGCCGACCGTACCCAGATTCCACGCGAAATACGTGAGGCAGGATATCAGCAGCTCAGTTTGTTTTCCTGATGATGCTGAATGGAGATTAGTGTGAAAAATAAGATTTTTCACATGCAGGATTTGTGCTTACGCACAAACTTGAGATGCAAATGAAAACGTTGTTTTCATTGAAAAACAGCGCAAGAATGGGGATTAATATGTACACATTTATCTGCGAAGATTCTCCCAACGGAATTTTTTCCGGCATTTATGATGCGTGGGATTTTAAAGTAAATCAAAATAAAAAATATCCAGCCGGCAGCACAGCGACTGACACTTCTTCCCGCATGTACCCGCATGCCTGCTCGCACGAAGATATCCACCTTGTCTGCCATGAGCCGGACAATTATCAACTGTTTTATGAGTATATCCATGTGGAAACTTCCACAGAAAAATCAGATAAAGTCGCCCGTACCATCCAGTGCAGGCTTGGCAGTGAATTTTACGATGCCATTTTAAATGCGATCCTCTCCATTGTTCCCGCGAAAAAGAATGACTTAGACAAAGCCGACGCTATTTACCACACTCTTGTACTTGGTCTGAATACAGCCGCCGGAGCACGCGCCATCCATGATCTCTCCAATCCTTATGTCCACCGCCTGTTTACATTGTCGCGCGCTACCGCAAACGAAGCGCATCACCTGCTCGGCTTTCTTCGTTTTTCGGAACTGGAAAATGGTGTTTTATTCTCCACGATCCATCCAAAAAATAATGCCCTGCCGATATTAGCAGAGCACTTCACCGATCGTCTCCCACAGGAGAATTTTATGATATATGATGAGAACCGGCAGCTTGCCGCAGTCCATGCCGCCGGCAAGAACTTCATGCTGGTGGATGCCTCCGGCATAGATCAGGACCTTTTAAAACGTACCTCCGAAAAAGAGTCTGCGTATCGGAAACTGTGGCTGGCCTTTTTTGACCAGATTGCGATCCAGGCACGGATCAATCCAAAACTTCAGGCACAGAACATTCCGAAGCGCTTCTGGAGTGATACACCGGAACTTGCAAAAAAATAAAGCCCTGTTCCAATTGAACAGAGCATCTCTTTACTATCTTATATATATTATAACCAAACTATTCTTTTTTGTAAATAATATCCTTATTACGAAACAGCCTTTCCGCATTTACCCTCGTCGCCTGTTCTACTTCCTCCGGCGTGATCCCTCTTAATTCTGCGATCTTTTTAATCACAAACGGGATGTATGAAGAATCGTTTCGCTCCCCGCGGTGCGGCTCCGGCGCCATATACGGACAGTCCGTCTCAAGAAGGATCCGATCAAGCGGGATCTCCTGTACGGTCTCCTTTAACTTTTTCGCATTTTTAAAAGTCACAACACCGCCGACACCGATATAATATCCCATTTTTATAAATTCCTGTGCCATCTCTTTCGAATAAGAATAACAGTGGATCACTCCCGGTATCTCCTCCGCATGTACTGATTTCATCACTTCCATAGTATCCGCTGCCGCATCTCTGGAATGGATGATGACAGGAAGTGACGCTTCTCTTGCCATTTTCATCTGTTCCGCAAACCAGTATCTCTGCTGTTTTTGTACTTCCGGTTCTTTATCCCAGTAATAATCCAGCCCGATCTCTCCGACCGCAGCTACTTTTTCTTTTTTGGTCTGCTCTTTCAGCCATGCAAATGTTTCCTCATTCAGGCCACTGATATCGCTCGGATGTACACCGACTGCTGCATAGACAAACGGATACTTCTCCGACAGTGCAAGCGTTGTTTTGGTAGATTCGATTGAGGCACCGACATTGATAATCGTTCCTACACCACGCCCTGGCATAGATGTGATCAGCGCATCCCTGTCCTCCTCAAACCGTTCATCATCATAGTGTGCATGTGTTTCAAATATCATAATTATATTTCTCCTTTATTTACCTGCATGAGTACCGGGATTTTTCCAATGATCTCACCGCCAGGTACACTCTGTCCACCATATACAGCCTCGATTACCGGTGCAATCCCTTCAACTGAAATCCTGCTTTAAATATATACCCTTTTACGCCAAGTTCCAATACTTTTACAATATATTTTAGATCTGTCTTTTTAATTTAACCGGAAAGTTTCAATGGCATTTTCTAACTGTTTCATGCTGTCCATCATCTTTACGACTTCGGATTTTAAAGCCTCTGAATCCTCCATCTGCTGTCCAAGGAAGCGATTTATTTCCTCCGTGGTTCTTACGGTATGTTCAGAAGAATCCCCGATTGCACGTATTTTATCTAACACTGCATGTCTTCTACCGTTCATCTCATCCACTTTTCTCGATATCTCATCCAGTTCCTGTATCATACTCTCCATGACGCTGCTCATGTTTCCAAATGCCTCCATGGTATATCCGGCACTCTCTACCATTTCATTGACTTTGCCGCTTGTCTCCATGACACATTCCCCGGACTGCAGGACTTCATTTTTCATTTCCGCTACGGTCATGATCAGGGATCACATTCTTGTAATGGTATGAAATAATGCCTCGAAAAGTTTTCCAAACTCTCCACCTTTTTTCCGTTTCTCTTTTTCCTGTACCGTAAGATCTCCGTTTGCCACACAATCAAGTCTTCCGATACTTTTTCTGATATTGCGCGTAATGCCTGCCGTGATCACGGTTGCAATAAGCATGGCTGCAATGCATGCCGCAACGATCATAGCGATCGTGATATCCCGGATATCTTTCGTTCCTGCGGTAATGTACTCAATCGGCACCATCACAACAATTTTTCCACCTGTCACGGAACTCTCTGCACTCATATAATAATAACGTCTGCCATCCACTTTTACATAACTGCTGCTTTCTGCTGTATCTATCAGACCACTGTCAACCGGATTATTTACGCTGATCATCCTGCCATCTGCAGTCATATCTATGGCTGTAAGCGCTGATTTTTCATAGTTCTGGGTAAGTCCCTCATAAGATTTCTGATACGAAACAACACCTATTATGATAATAAAAATAATGGGTACTAAAAATCCCGTTATTAACTGCAGTCGGATCGAGCTGTGCGGTACAACGATTTTTATCTGATGCAGTTTTATTTTTTTCGACATAAAAAAACCTCCCATCTTTTTATCTTTATCATAAAAGGACGAAAGGTTTTATAAAATGTCTTATTTTTTAATTGAGTATCGTTTTTTTATTAAATGGAAATATTAATATTCTCTACCGGACTCTGTCCTGCTGCAGGTGCAGTTTGCGCCGAAGCACCTGTATAAGCAGCGGATGTGCCCTGCGACAATGTATCGGTATCACCGCTCATTGTCTGATCTGTCTCTAGCTCTGCATCCTGCTGCGCCTGCATCTTAATCTGTGCCTCCGTCAGCTGTAAATTTGTGGATTCGGCAGACAGACTCACGATCACACCGGAATCCGGCGATATATCAGACGTATTGCGGTTTCCCATCTGGTCTTTGATGTATTTCATATCCGCTTCACTGATCTTGCTTTGCTCCTGACGTCTGTGACTGTTGCGCTTCTGCCGTATCTCGATCCTTTTTGCCTTTTCTTTCTGTACGTTCTGGATCTCTTCGATTGCAATTTTTTCCTTTAACTCGCGTTCTTTATTTGCTGCACGGCGCTTGATCTCACCTTTCTTCTGCGTCACCTCAGACTTGTTTTCGCTTTTATATTTTCTATTTTCTATCTCTTCCTGTTTCAAATGACGCACTTTAAGCTGCGCACACTCTACCATCCGTCTTGCATGTGCAACTGCTGCAGATATTTCCTTGCTGTCGTATTCTCCCGTTGCGGCATACCGCTGCAAAGTGGCAAGCCTGCTTTTTGCCTTCGTCAGCGCATTTGCTGCCCCCTGCGGTTTCTTTGCACGCAAAAGCTGATTGGAAACTTCCTTATAGTTATAATTCAGTTTTTTCTTTGTGCCGCTGCTTTTGCTCTTTCCACAGACGTACTCAATACGCGCACGCGAATCCTTATTTGCATTTTTAATAGTCAATGTTCCAGCCATTGCCACTGCCACCGTGGTGCTCCCGGCACTGTTCACCGAAACTCCCATAACTCATATTCCTCCCTGACGTCATGACAGGGATCACATAATATTTTTTACCCGCTTTGCGCGTGCCTGTCATGAAAAATGAATCCATTCATATATCTTTAACATCGGCAAAACTGCACAAAATAATTACCTTCAATTTACATGATATGACACATCCAGAGCGTTTCCGCAATGTTAACCATACAAAACAATCCCAATATTACTGCAGACATATTTAAGACCAGTACCGGCACTTCTTTTCTGATCTGCCCGCGCATCTGTCTGATACAGAAAAGACAGACCGCCATCAGAATAAAATACAGGTAAATATACGGCCGGTCCGCCGATGCATAGATCGTCGGCGAAAAACCCATGACAATACCGGATGCAAGCCCGACACCAAGTATGGCAATCGTATAGAAATACGTTTCCAGCTTTTCTCTCATCAGGCAAAACAGTGCATAGGACATTCCTGCCACCGTCACGATCAAAAATATCACCGGGAACCAGTTCGCAGGATCTTTAAAATTCCATTCCGCTGTCTGCTTTGGTATGATAAATATTTTTTCATACCACGGATGCCCGGTGCGGATCAGTGCATATCCAAGGATACAAAATACCGGAACAGATGACAGCAGCGTTTTTATCAAATTTTTTGTTTTCAGTCCGACCAATACGGCAAGCACGGCCGAGACGATCAGGAAAATACTGTTGACCTGCGCAACAAAAATGCGTTCTATATTTGCAGCCCCCATATATATTTTTTCCAAAACGGAAAAGTATGTAAATTCCGGCATACGTCCTTCCACTTCCTGCATACTGCGAATGCCGTTTCCCGGGCAGCGCAGAATCGTAAAAAGCGAGATCACATCAATGACTGCATATCCGTAGATCCACAGACTTCCAGACTTCTTTCTGCGCCAGCTATAAACCATGGCAAGAAACAGCAGCACCAGCAAAATTGCAGCAACCTGCTCCTGACTGCTGCAAAAAATGCAGGAAACCACACCGCCTGCACCTTCATACCAGTGTACATGTCCTTTCTGTGCCAGTTTCTGTAAAAGCAGGGCAATGTATAATAACCCAAGAAGCGGCCACAGATAATTGACCGTTGTCGCGATCCAGCCTGCTGACACCATATCAGAAAATGGATAAAGCAGCATAAATGCACAGACAAGCCATTTACCTGCCGTTTTATTTATGTTACATTCCATATCCAGATATTTTTCCGGATTCAAGAATAATAAGCGGTATAATAATACAGGAATCAATGTAAAAACAATAATATCCAGTATCTTCCACAGCCATGGAACCTGTACCAACGGGATAAGTACAAATTCGATTGCCATTCTTGAAGACCATGTCGCATAGCGGTGTGCTAAGATTTCCCAGATACTTCTTCCATCCATCAGAGTCTGAAAATAGACAACATCATCCCCCGCAGAAATTTTAATGACCAGATGCCAGATGAGTGCCGCCACAAACACCACCACAAATGGAATATTTTGCCTGAATACCTTTTGTATTTTTTCTTTCACTCTTTTGTTCCCCGATGTACTAGCAGATCTCAGCTCCGCTCGGCATTGCTTTTTCCGGTGTCATCAGTGCAAGATTACCCTCTGCATCTTCTGCACATAAGAGCATTCCCTCAGATAAAACTCCAGCAAGTTTTGCAGGTTTTAAGTTCACAAGTACCATTACTTTTTTGCCGACCATCTCTTCCGGTGTGTAGTATTTGCGGATACCGGAAACGATCTGTTTTACCTGACTTCCGATTTTTACCTGGGAACATAATAATTTCTTTGACTTCGGCACTGCTTCACAGGAAATGATCTCTCCGACCTGGAACTGCATTTTCATAAAATCATCATATTCGATCTCCGGTTTTGCCTCGATATCGATTGCTTCGCCTGATTCCTCTGTAGTCTCCGGCAGCTCGCCAAGCGCCTTCTGCTCTGCCTCAAACTCTGCTTTCTGTGCTTCACGGATCGCATCGATCTTTGGCATGATCTCTTTTGCATCCAGACGTGCAAAAAGGATCTCCGGTTTGTCTGTCACTTTATTTCCATTCTCATAAAGTCCGAATTTGTCCAGATTATCATATTCACGCATACCTGCATTCAGCTGCGCTAAGATACGGTCTGCTGTCTCCGGTAAGAAGCTCTTTAACAGACATGCTCCGATCGTGATGGACTCTACCAGATTATAAAGTACTTCTGCCAGCCGGTCTTTTGCTGCCTCGTCCTTTGCAAGTACCCACGGTGCAGTCTCATCAATGTATTTGTTGCAGCGGCGGAATAAGTTAAATACCTCTGTGATTGCATCTGCAACACGCAGATTTTTCATCTTCTCTGCAACTTTATCTCTCGCAGATGTCACAACTGCCTTTAAGTCTGCATCAACTTCCTCTGTCACACCTGTGCTCTTTACCACACCGTCAAAATATTTATTGCTCATGGAAATGGTACGGTTTACAAGGTTTCCAAGGATATTAGCAAGGTCAGAGTTGTAACGCTCGATGACAAGATCCCAGGTAATGATTCCGTCATTTTCAAACGGCATCTCGTGTAATACAAAGTAACGTGTTGCATCCACGCCGAATAAATCAGCCATATCATCTGCGTAGATCACGTTTCCTTTAGACTTACTCATCTTCTCGCCGCCCTGTAAAAGCCACGGATGACCAAACACCTGTTTGGGTAGCGGCAGATCCAGTGCCATCAAAAAGATCGGCCAGTAGATCGTATGGAAACGGATGATGTCTTTTCCGATCAGATGTAAGTCTGCAGGCCAGTTCTTGTTGAACAGATCACTGGAATTGCCGTCTGCATCGTATCCAATCTTGGTGATATAGTTGGTCAGAGCGTCCAGCCACACATAAACGACATGTTTCGGATCGAAATCTACCGGAATGCCCCAGGAAAATGATGTTCTGGAAACGCACAGATCCTGTAATCCCGGAAGTAAGAAGTTGTTCATCATCTCATTTTTTCTGGAAACCGGCTGGATAAATTCCGGATGCTCATTGATGTAGTTGATGAGTTTGTCAGCATATTTGCTCATTTTAAAGAAATATGCCTCCTCTTTTGCCGGCTGGACCTCACGTCCGCAGTCCGGGCATTTTCCATCCACAAGCTGTGACTCTGTCCAGAAAGATTCACACGGAGTACAGTAAAGTCCCTCGTAGGAACCTTTGTAGATGTCACCTTTATCGTATAATTTTTTGAAGATCTTTTTTACCTGTTTCTCATGGTCTTCATCGGTTGTACGGACAAAATTATCATAGGAAGTGTTCATCAGATCCCAGATGCGTTTTACCTCTCCGGCTACATTGTCCACATACTCTTTCGGAGTGATCCCGGCCTTCTCGGCCTTCTCCTGGATCTTCTGACCATGTTCGTCCGTTCCGGTCTGGAAGTAAACATCATAACCTTCCTGACGGCGGAATCTTGCGATCGCATCTGCAAGTACGATCTCGTAGGTATTTCCAATGTGCGGCTTGCCGGATGTGTAGGCAATCGCTGTTGTCATATAAAATTTTCCTTTGCTGCTCATGTGTATTTCCTTCTTTCTTAATGATTTGCTTGTTGATACTGTGGGTTATTTCATCTTATAAATAAAAAAAATCCCGTCCTCTAAAAAGAAGACGAGATGTTATCCCGTGGTACCACTCCCATTTACCGGCACAAAATGCCAGCCTCATTTCGATATCTCACGGACTGCCCGGATACATACTGTACCGATGCTCATCTGCTGTAATATCTCCCGCTGTAACAGGCGGACCTGTCGGGACTTATCTGTCAATTTTAAACAGTTCAGTCCTGCCACTCCAAAGCCATCTTCCATCTATATCCGCCCGTTTCCTCTCAGCCTTATTCCGATTCGGTATTTCAGTTTCTGTGATACAGGTTTTCTTATTAAAATACCTGACTCACAACACCTTTTCCGGAAATATAGAAACTTCTCTGTAAAGTTCCAACAGATGTACTCTCTTTTTCATGGTGTTTTATTTCTTACGATTATTTTCAATCTAGCATGGAATGTGTAAAAAGTCAAGCGGCTGATCCACTCTACTTTTTTTGCTTGCCATTCGAGAAGCGATCACTGCAAATTAATATATTTTTCTCCATTCCTTTCATCATCAAAATATGCTACACTAAAAACAGTTTAGTTCCTGTCTGTCTGACAGGAGTATTTGCGCAGCATACGCAGAAATGGAGAGTTTATGAAAACAAAATCTTATGTAACAACCTTATTGAAGTTTGCACTGGCTTTTACTTTTTCATTTATTCTGCTTATTTTGGCAAATGTAAATGTCGAAGCAAAGACTGCAACTGTCACAAATTTAAAAGAAACAGATATTGAGCCCTACGAAAATCCAGATATTACCCTTACCTGGGATGCGGTTTCGTCAGGTGACCAGACCATCTATTATCGTCTTGAAATAAGCGAGGACAAAATCACCTGGAAGGATGAAGGTTCCTATTACGAACCGACTGCGAAAATACATGCTCCGTCCGGCAAATCTGTTTTTTATGCGCGTGTCTGCGCCTACACAGCTCCTTACGACTATGCCTATATGGACGATAAAAATCTCTGTGATATTGGAAACTGGTCTGACACCTTAAAAGTTGTTGCACGGATCAGCGATAAAACATCAAAAATTACAGGAACCAAAGCAACCGCTGCATCCCTGTCCTTTAAATGGGCAGCCGTTTCCGGTGCATCCGGATATAAAGTTGTATATTATCCAAGTGGTCTTTCCGATCTTTCCAAGGAACTTACCACAAGTACAAATTCCTGTACGATTAAAAACTTAAAAGAAGATGGCTCTTATGCAATCTGCGTTTATGCCTTAAACAGCAATTCTGACTTTACGGCTGTTTCTAATACTTACACAGAAACCTACGCCACAACACTTCCAAAGAAAATACGTGATTTTAAAGTGACAACTGCTTATCCCGGAGATGCCAGCTTTGAATGGAAAGGCATTAATGGTGCCAAAGCATTTCAGTTGCAGATAACAAAAGTTTCTGATTCCAAAAAATTTAAAAAACCGATTGTAAACGAAACAAAATTTTACAGTTACCTTGGAACATATACCAATTCAAAAAAAATCAAAGCAGGCACTTTTTATTCAGCAAGAGTCCGTTCCTATGTCACACTTGCAGGCACTAAGCAAAAAGTTTACAGTCCATGGAGTACCGTCATTACTTTTGGCACCTCGCCTAAAAAGATTACTGCAAAACAGTCCGGCTCAGGAATAAAGATCAACTGGTCAAAAGTTTCCGGTGCTTCCGCATATGAAATATACGTTTCCACAAGCTACGATACGAAAACTTTTACGAAAGTAGACACCGTTAAAAGTAAAAACACCAGCTACACCCTGAAAAAATTTAAAAAGAAAAAGTTGAAAAAAAATACCATGTATTACATCAGTGTCAAGCCGGTCTGCAAAGCCGGAAAGAAAAATTGTTCCACAACCGTTTATGTATCCAATCCTACATCAGTATTTTATAGCAAATAAAAAACTGACCATAAAATGATTGCAAAAACATCCGGGGCGAAACGGATACTCAAAGATATCTGTTTTGCCCCGGATGTTTAAAATTTATTCACACCGCATGTAATCTATAACTTACTCCACATTTTTCGTTGCGATCACATCCACACCTGTCCCTGCAACATCTTTCACAAGCACATCCCCGATGTGCACCGGGGCAGCAACCTCAATATTTTTCAATGCTTTGACACAGTCAAATATTTTTCCTTTCGGAATATCCTCTTTCGTCTTTACAGAAACCATCGCTTCGCTTCCGCCGGTGATCCTTACTGTAGAGGTAACGATTCTGGTTGGATTTGTCACTTCCTTCCTCGCATAGATATCACCGCGCTTACAGGTATTCCCTGTAACACTGACAACTTCACCGTTCTCCATTTTTACAGTCAGCGGACAGCCCATCGGACAACCGATACAGATTAAATTTTTCTCTTCCATTGATATACCTCCATTTTATTCCTGCTCGATTTTCACTGTAATCGTCTTTAGATCCGGGTACTGCAAAAGCTGCTCTTTTGTCAGTTTAATCTCTTCCATTTCTCCCGGTGCCACGACCGGACGTTTTCTGTGAATGACTCTCTCATCATCAAAATAAGCGCTGACGTAACAGTTCTTGTATACACCGCCCACACGGAAACGGACTGTGATCTGCTCATCCATATTAGCAACATTGATGGTTCCCGGCACCGTATACCGGACACCCTCGATCGGATTTAAAACAATGTCGTTATCTCTTGCTGCCTTCACGCCATCTGCTTTCACATAAGCTGCCGCATTTTTTCCGGCTGTCTTTGCTTCCTCGGACACGAAATCCACCAGATCATGCACATGCAGCACATTTCCACAGGCAAATACACCCGGAATATTTGTCTCAAGGCTCTCATTGACCTTCGGTCCGGAAGTAACCGGGTTCATGTCGACACCCATGCCTTTGGAAATCTCATTTTCCGGGATTAGTCCTACCGAAAGCAACAGCGTATCGCAGCTATATTCTTCTTCGGTCCCCGGAATCGGTTTTCCTTTACTGTCAACCTCAGCTAACGTGATTCCTTCTACACGCTCTTTTCCCTTAATGTCCACAACCGTGTGGCTTAACTTTAACGGGATTCCGTAATCATCCAGACACTGCACAATATTACGTTTCAGACCGCCGGAATATGGCATTAATTCTGCCACGACCTTAACCTTTGCACCCTCAAGTGTCATTCGCCTTGCCATGATCAGTCCGATATCACCGGAACCTAAAATGACGACTTCACGTCCCGGCATAAAGCCTTCGATGTTTACCAGACGCTGTGCCGTTCCTGCGGAGTAAATTCCCGCCGGGCGGTATCCCGGAATATTTAACGCGCCTCTCGGTCTCTCGCGGCATCCCATAGCAAGAATGACTGCTTTTGCCTGGATCTCAAACAGGCCATCCTCACGGTTCATCGCCGTAACGACTTTCTCATGGCTGATATCCATGACCATAGTATTTAATTTATATTCAATGCCCAGATCTTTTACCTGTGAAATAAATCTGCCCGCATACTCAGGTCCTGTCAGTTCTTCCTTAAATGTATGCAGTCCAAATCCATTGTGGATACACTGGTTTAAAATTCCGCCTAATTCTTTGTCTCTCTCTAAAATTAATATGTCATCGATTCCGTTATTTTTTGCAGAAACAGCAGCCGCAAGCCCTGCCGGTCCACCTCCGATGATTACGATATCATATGTTTTCATGCTCTGGCTCCTCCTTCTTACAGACTGTCCTTGTTGGTTCCGACAATAATCCTTGAATTTCCGCCTGATTTTGTAATCTCAGACTGGCTCACACCGCGCTCTCTTGCTAAAATCTCCATGGTTCTCGGTGAACAGAAACCCGCCTGACACCGTCCCATTCCGGCTCTCGTCCGGCGTTTGACACCATCTAACGATTTTGCACCGAGCGGACGTCTGATGGCATCGATGATTTCTCCCTCTGTGATCATCTCACAGCGGCAGATAATGTTTCCATACTCCGGTTTTTCCTTAATTAATGCCGCTCTTTCCTCTTTACTTAATGTGTTTGGATTTAATACACCCTTGCGTGTTGCAATGAAATCTTTTTTCTCTTCCAAATGCATTTTCTCTTTTAACAGATCTGCAACCATCTCTCCGATCGCAGGACTGCTCGTAAGTCCCGGTGACTCGATTCCGGCGCAGTCGATAAATCCTTTTGCATCGGCAACCTCTTCAATAATAAACTCATGACCATCCTCATGTGCACGAAGTCCGGCAAAAGATGTGATGACCTGACGCATCGGAATATTTTTTACATTCAGGTTTGCACCGGCAATCACCTGATCCAGGCCTTCTCTTGTGGTGTTGGTTCCCTCTTTATCCTCAATGTCAATGGCGGTAGGCCCTAACAGCAGGTTGCCATGCACCGTCGGCGAAATGAGGATTCCTTTTCCATATTTGCCCGGCAGCGCAAAGACCGTATGACTTACATGGCTTCCGGCACTCTTGTCAAGCAGGCAGTAATCACCGCGTCTTGGCGTAATATGGATTTTCTTTTCACTGACCATGTTGTGAAATTTGTCCGCATAGACACCGGCTGCATTGACCACATATTTTGTCTCGAACACACCCTGATTTGTGTGGACTTCCCAGATATCTCCCGACTTTTTCAAATCGGTTACTTCTGTGTCAAACTTAAATTCCACACCATTTACATTCGCATTCTCAGCCAATGCGATATTCAGGTTGAACGGACACACGATCCCGGCGCTTGGCGCATACAATGCTGCGCAGATATCATCCTCAAGATTCGGCTCCATCTCATGCACTTCCTCTTTGGATAAAATACGCAGCCCCGGCACACCGTTTACCACGCCACGGTCATACAGTGCTTTCAGATTCGGCATATCCTCCTCGTCCTTGCAGACAACCAGAGAACCTATCCGCTTAAACGGAAAATCAAGATCTTTGGAAAGCTGCTCCATCAAGGCATTTCCCCGTACATTTAATTTTGCCATCAGGGAACCTTCTTTTGCATCATATCCCGCATGTACGATTGCACTGTTTGCCTTGGATGTGCCGCAGCAGACATCTTCCTCTTTCTCTATCACACATACTTTTGCATTATAACGCGACAATTCTCTCGCCGCTGCTGCGCCGGATACACCGGCTCCGATGATAATTACGTCATACATTTTCCATCTCTCCTTTTTTACTTTGTTCTTCTGGTATCTAACCCGGAGGGCTTTTTCATTCATAAGATGTAATCTCCTATGAATAAAAAAGCCTGACAAGTAAGCGCACCCATGCTGTTGCGATTATCCTGTCAGGCTCTCTTCTCTCTTGCCCCTCAACAATAGATTGCAGGTTCCACATGCACATCTACTGTCATAAATATAAAATTGTCATATAAAGTTACTTATCGCATGACAAACATACGGTCTACCATGGAATTGCTCCATATAGCAGTACTGCAACAATTGCTCCGATCACCGGTCCCACCAGCGGAACAACTGCATATCCCCAGTTGGATGTTCCTTTTCCCTTAATCGGAAGAACGGCATGTGCAAGACGCGGTCCGATATCTCTTGCCGGATTGATCGCATATCCGGTCAGTCCACCAAGTGACATACCGATCGATACAATGATTCCAAATACAAGAAACTTTCCAAGTCCATCGGTAAGTCCCGGCACATTTGCCATACCTTTGATCGCAAATACAAGGATAAACGTTCCAACTGCCTCACTGAAAATATTCTGTCCCATGTTCGGAATAGAAGGCGCTGTACAGAACACCCCAAGTTTTGTCGCCTGATCCTCTGTTGCATCAAACTGTCCTTTAAACAAAAGATATACGATCACCGCTCCAACAAACGCTCCTGCAAACTGTGCAATGATATATCCCGGAACCATTGCCCAGTCAAAACTTCCGTCAACTGCAAGTGCTAACGTCAGCGCCGGATTAAACGATGCTCCCGATGCTGCTCCGAAAATAAATGCCGGCAGCATAACCGCAAGTCCCCATGCAAATGTGATCTGGACAGTTCCTCCACCCTTCATGCCAGATTTGTTGAGATTTACGTTTGCAACAACTCCATCACCTAAGATGATCAGAATCATAGTTCCCAAAAATTCTGCTATATATGGTAACATACTATCCCCCCTTATTCAATTAACTTTACCAATACATTACAATCTTTACCTTCCCTATACAAAACCTTCTTTTTAATCTTCCTTTGCCCAGCCGTATGCATATTTGACTGCTTTGTTCCAGCCTTTGATCATTTCTTCTCTCTTTGCGGCATCGATCTGCGGCTCAAATGTCTTGTCGATTGCCCAGTTTTTAATAACATCCTCTTTACTTGACCAGTAACCGACTGCCAGACCAGCAAGATATGCAGCGCCCATCGCTGTTGTCTCTACACATTGCGGACGATTTACCGGCGCATCAATAATGTTCGCCTGTGTCTGCATCAGGAAATCATTAGCACTTGCTCCACCGTCAACTTTCAAAGCGGTAAGATCAATTCCGGAATCTGCTTTCATGGCAACCAGAACATCATTCACCTGATATGCCAGAGATTCCAATGTTGCACGGATAATGTGATATTTATTGACGCCACGGGTAATACCTACGATCGTACCTCTTGCATACTGATCCCAGTGAGGTGCACCAAGACCGGTAAATGCCGGAACTACATAACAGCCGTTCGTATCTTTTACTTTCTTTGCCATGTATTCAGAATCAGGTGCAGAATCAATGACTCTTAATTCATCTCTTAACCACTGGATCGCAGCCCCCGCCACGAAAATAGAGCCTTCCAGTGCGTAATTAACTTTTCCATCCAGTCCCCATGCAATCGTAGTTACCAGACCATTCTTGGAAAATACCGGTTTTTCGCCTGTGTTCATTAAAAGGAAACATCCGGTTCCATATGTATTCTTTGCCTCTCCTGCGTTAAAACAGGTCTGACCAAACAATGCTGACTGCTGGTCTCCGGCAGCACCTGCGATCGGGATCGGTCCACCAAGGTAAGAAGGATCTGCCTCCCCGTAAATACAGCTTGACGGTTTCGGCTCCGGCAGCATACATTTTGGAATATTTAACTCTGCTAAAATCTCATCATCCCACTGAAGAGTGTTGATATTAAATAACATTGTTCTGGATGCATTGGAATAATCGGTCACATGAACAGCGCCTTTTGTCAGTTTCCAGATCAGCCAGGTTTCTACCGTTCCGAATAATAATTCACCCTTTTCGGCTCTCTCTCTTGCACCCGGTACATTGTCAAGCAGCCATTTTACCTTCGTGCCTGAAAAATATGCATCAATGACAAGACCTGTTTTTTCCCTGAATTTATCGGTAAGTCCTTTTTCTTTTAAGGTATCGCAATATTCTGAAGTTCTGCGGCACTGCCATACGATCGCATGATGGATCGGCTCTCCTGTTTCCTTATCCCAGACGATCGTTGTCTCTCTCTGGTTGGTAATACCGATTGCTGCAATATCCTCTGCTGTCGCATTGATCATGTTCATCGCCTCAACTGCAACACCGAGCATACTTGCCCAGATTTCATCTGCATCATGTTCCACCCAGCCCGGCTGTGGGAAGTACTGTGTAAATTCCCTCTGTGCCACGCTGCACATCTCACCTTTCTCGTTGAACAGGATACATCTGTTGCTTGTGGTTCCAGCATCCAGTGCCATTACATATTTTGCCATACTTGTTCCTCCTCTTTCTTTTGGCTTTATTTAATATTTAAACTGCTCCCCCCAGAGCATTATAAATATTCGTAAAATTGATTGTTCTTTTTTTCTATTGAAATATATTATTTTTTACCTTACATATTCCAGACTTTATGGTTTGTGGATGATACCGCCATCGCACCCGCTGACAATGCTCCCATCACGTCTTCTTTATCTGTGATCAGCCCTCCTGCAATGATGGGTACTTTTACCGAATGACTAATCTGTGCAATGATCTTAGGCATCACTCCCGGAAGTACCTCGATAAAATCCGGTTTTATCATGTGCTGCTGTTGTCTGATATTTTCAAATGCCATTGAATCCAGTAAGAAAACACGGAGTACTGTATACATAGACATTTCTTTTGCTTTTTTGATCAGTGATGGCTTCGTGGAAATGATTCCATCCGCTTCAGTCTGCTCCTTAATAAATTCAACTGCAATCTCCTTTGGACTTAAACCACTGATGAGATCCATATGCACCATCGCGATCTTACCTGCATCCCGTATCGTCTTTACAATTGAGCCAATAGAACAGACATCCCCGAATAAAATAAAAATGACTCTGATATCATCATGTTTACAGCATTCCTCCACATCTTCCATACTTTTTACTGCTGCAATAATTGGATTATCCTCAACTGCTTCATAAAAATTCTGATTCATGCTTTCCCCTTCCCAGATACCTTTTTCCTATTTCATATGTATACAACTGATGATCATCTCATGACGTTTTTGCATTGCAGTTTTAATATAACATAAAAAAGAGCGACAATACCAACGGCTTCATCGGCCGTTCTATTCGCTCTCCTGTCATTGCTCTCTTATTGAACTGTCTGCATCATATCATAATGCACAATGCAATGCAATACTTTCTTGATGTTATTTATCATTTTTGTTTGTGTTTTACAGTTTTTTCTATATATTATTGTATATAATACACAATTTTGTTTCATTTTCTTATATATCTTTGTTATATTTTTATCAATGTATCATATTTCGTTTCATTCCACCTGAAAATCATCCAAAGCAGACTTCTTCCCTGTCATTTTCCCCCGTGTGTCAGGATGCCCCGCCCAGACTTTCTAACTTTTCCTCACATTCCTGCGCCGTGCGTGCTCCCATGCCTAAATCCATACCAAAGATTCCATATTCGTCTCCTGCTGAAAGTCCGGCGATCTTAATGTCTCCATCTTTATTATCCTGAAATAGCAACGTAATACAGGTAGAATTGCCCGGTATCACATTGTATCTCTGATAGATTCTGACCGTAACATCCATTCCCTTGGACGTCATGCTGTATTCATCCCGGAAATCTAATTTATGCTTTCCTTCTTTCAACAGCATATCTGTATTTTGGATCACATCCTTCAAATTACCATGAACTACCTTCTCAAATACAGCCATATGACACGCCTCCCCCACAATGTTTTTCCTGCGCAGCTACTATTTAAAACTGATTTATAACAATTTTACATCATTGATTTTGTAACGTCAATTACGCCGCCAGCACTTCAAGCACCGCCTCCGCCAGCTTTTTATGACCTTCCTCATTCAGATGTTCCCTGTCCTCTTTACTCGGCTCAGCCACATCGGATGCTGCAAGGAAATCACAGCCATATTTTTGTGCCACTTTCTGATAAACTGCTTTCAACCCCTTCGATACCTCCACGGACTTTTCATTAAACTCAGGATCATACCCCTGCTCCCAGACACCTTCCCCAAGCTGTATCGGAGAGATCAGTAAGATCCTGATATTCTTATCTGCCTTGCGGATCTGCTCCACCAGACGCTCCACGCCAAGACCGATCACCTCCGCAGAAGCATTGTAAAATGTCTTGCAGTCATTCGTTCCAAGCATTAAAACAACGCGGTCCACCGGCGCATGGCTCTCCAAAAGAGTCGGCAAAAACGCTGCACCTTTTCTGCCCTCGCGCAGCTCATCCTCAAAAACTGTCGTCCTGCCGCACAGTCCTTCCTCAATGATGCGGCAGCCTTTTCCATATAACTGCTGTTCGATCAGCCCTGTCCATCTTGTATCTCTGCCGTAGCGGTTTTTCGTTCCCGGTATCAATCCATAAGTATTGGAATCTTCAAAGCATAATATTTCTTTCACACTAGTCTCCTTTTCTCCGCCGTTCTGCCGCGGATCCAGTTTTTATATTAAATATGTTTCATCTTTATCTTTTTATTTCCTATTATGTTAATATGAATACTATGTTTTGTCAATAAAAAAATTGCTAAAGACAGAAAACCCTATCCTTAACAGGGATAGAAAACCCTGTCCTTAACAGTGACAGAAAACCCTATCCTTAACAGGATAGGGTTACAAATCCAATATTTATAAGGCAGATCAATGCAAGCAGTGTCACCGCCAGCTTTCCACCTGTCTGCTTTAATCTTTCTTCCACAGCATCTTCCATACGGTAAATGCAAAACATTGTCACAAACAACAATATAAAATACAGGGTAATATAAACACGCTCACCGGAAACATAGATCGTCGCCATAAATCCAAGGATCATGCCTGCACCAAATCCGCATCCCAACATAAGAAGCGCGTAAATATACTCTATCGGCTGCTCTCCCAGGATGATCCACAATGCATAAAGCATCGCCGCCACCGTGACTGCAAGATACACCATCGGAAACCAGGTAGAAAGCGTGCCCCAGCTCCATTCTGTGATCTCCTGCGGCATGACAAACAGACCTGATAATCCCGGATAAGCAGTACGCATTGCCGTCTGTCCGAATAAAATCAAGACCGGTAACGCAGAAATAATGGTCTTTTTATAGTCATCCGTTTTTACATAGACAAGCATTGCAAGCACCAATGCAACTGTCAGAAATACGGCATCGCAGTTTGCTATAAACACACGCTCAATACTGAGCAGACCAAGATACAATTTATCTCCAAATCCATATGTCTCAAAAATTGGAAGATCTGCAATGCTGACCGCATTTCTTCCGGCATTTCCCGGACAGAGCAGGATTGAGATCAGTGTTATGATATTAACAAGTACCATTCCTGCCAGATACAGATTATTGCTGTGTATCACTTTTTTGTCTGTCAGCGTGCTTCCAGCAGAATCCTGCACCAAAGGCGTCTTTTTAGATTTCCCACAAATCAGATAAATGCCATACAATATAAAAACCACAAACAGGATCACCGCTACCTGCTCATGACTGCTTGCGATCACACAGACAAGTACCCCTGCAATGCCTTCCACAATATTGATTTTCTTATGTACCAGCATTTTTTTCAGCAGAAATCCAACAAAGAACATTCCCCAGACCGGCCAGAAATAATTTACCGTTGTGGTAATCCAGCCTGCCGTTCCCATATCATGAAACGGATATAAAAGAACCGCCGCTGCCGCACACCAGTCCATCAGTTTTCCGCCATCAAATATTTTTGAGATTAATACTGGAAACGAAATAAAAAGCGTCAGATCAATGAGTCTCCACAAAATTGGATACTTTATGATCCAGACAAGAAGAAACTCTATCACAAACCGGGATGTCCACGTCTCATAACGCTGTATCAGATAATCCCACAATCCAAGCTCTGACGTTGCCTGCGAAAAAAATACATCATCTCCCGCCATCGGACGGATCCTCAGATGATAAATAATCCCCACAAAAGCCACAATGAAAAAAGGCATTAACTGACGCAGATCTGCCCGGGCTTTATTCTGATTTTCCACGCATCCGGCTCCTATTCCTCAAATATATCGTCCATTTTTGTTCCGCAGCTACTGCAGAATGCTGCTCCCTGTGGCATTTTGGCACCACATTTCGGACATTCCACGGCTCCCTGAAGTTTAAATACTTCTGCGCGCATGCGCTCAATCTCTCCAAGCGCCTCCGTGATCAGGAAAAAGTGCTCCTGTTCCGGTGTCTTTTCTTCGCCTTCTGCGCTCTCTTCATCCTTGTGTTTCTCATAATATGCTTTTCCAAGTTCCGCATACTGTTTTTCCACAAAATCTTCTTTGGATCTGATATCCATCTTTAACTTTGCGATCCCGGATACATCCTTCGCTTTCTGACCAACATCCTTACCTGCACTCACGATTGTCTCGCTTAACTTATCAAAAAACTCCATACTGTGCTACCTCCCTGAATTGGTTTCCTGATTATTTCTATACTACGCAGTACCTGTTTTGACACTGCTCATTGCTTACGCACATTATACTCTTTTCCTAATATATCTTCAATAAATAAGGTCTTAACTTTATATAAAATGGGGTTAATCGCTGCTGATTACACAGTACGATTGATATGAGCTGCCCGTTCAAATGTTGTGTCGCAGGCTTATGAGTGGCATCCCTCGCAAAGCCGGAGTAATTTTTGTTCCGTTGTACGAAAATAAGGCAATCTAAATGTGCCTGATGTAGGTTTTCTCGGAGTGACGTGACCGGCAGACCAAGATTTTCTAATTTTCTCCCAAAGTCACCAAAATCTGCTCCGGCTTTTGTCAATGAATGTTTCGTTAAAAAATATTACCTTATGCAGTCCATACTTTTTTTACCAGACAATCTAATAATATCAATATGATTGCGCACAAAATTATATATGTGGAATTTAATGGTGTTATACAACCGATGATTACCATTATACTTGATATAAATAACACTGCATTATGTATTTTCCTATGTCTTGAACAATCAATCTTTTTCCATATATAGCATGCAATAAGATATACTATAATTAAAATTATGATTCTATCCATTATTTCACTCCTGAATACATATCTTCTTTACGTCTAATACTGGTATATTTAATTCCTCATTGTAACACTTATGCAATCTATTTTTTATTTCTTCACATTTCAATGTAGGATTTATGCTTTTTGCCAATGCAATTGTTCCTGTAACATATGCTACTGAAATAGACACACCTTCGGAATAAGTATATGTGTCCTCCGGCATTAAACAATATACTTTCTCCGCCGGAGCATATATATCAATTTTTTCTCCATATCCAGAAAACTCATATATTTTACCATTTATCCCCAAACCTCCTACACATATAACATTGGGTAACTCAAAACAACCTGGATACACATGTTGTACATCTACATTAGAACTATTTTTCCCACCTGAGCAAACAAAAATTGCATCTGAACATTCTTTCATTATTGTATATAATTTTTCACTATATACTTCCATATCCCAACTACAATTAAAAAGACGAATTCCCTTATTATATCCATATTTAATTGCATTAACCACATCATCAACTTGATTATTAGAAATTTCTTGATCGTTATGATATATTACACTTTGTAAATCAGAAGATGTAATATCTATACCACTATCTATAATTTCCACAATAATGTTTTCATTTCCATATGTTTCCTTCCAAACATCTTCTATATGTATTTTATTTTTTCAATATTCAGTCTGTTCGCATCCTGCAGTCTGTATAAATAATGAAGCAAAAATTATATTTGCATCCTTTCGCTGGTGTTCCATCTGCTAATGCTTGTTTACTTTCTTTTGATGTTTTAGCCCATTTAAACGATGGTGGTGTTCCTAGCATATTATAATACGTTATGCTTTTTGAATTTGTACTATAGGCAAAACCTCCACTCCATGCAACACCAATTGTGTCTGTATAACTCCAAGGATAATAACACTTTAGCCAATTAAATGATTCTGTAACTTTATATTTAGAATTTTTTCGCTTTCCATCTTTATATGTTGATTGATTGAATACTGTTTGTGAAAAACTGAGTTTTGAAGTAGCAATTGATGAGAGCGATTTAATTTTTTTAAACTGTCAAAACAGAATTATACTCTTTTCCCTGTATTTCTTCAATAAACACCTTTTTCATCTTATACATTATCTTTCTTATCTCGTACAGATATATATCAGATATCCTGCATAACATGCAAGCAGCACCACACCTTCTTTTTTCTCTATATGAAGCCTGCTCCATGCAAACACCCATACAAGAATGCTTACCAACACCAGAAGTATACTGTCCACCACATTTTCCATAATAAACGCTACCGGACTTATCGCTGCTGTCACTCCCAGAATAAACAGAATATTAAAAATATTTGATCCGATCACATTTCCAAATGCCATATCAACTTCATTTTTTCTTGCAGCTACCACAGAGGTGACAAATTCCGGCAGGCTGGTTCCCATTGCAACGATCGTAAGTCCAATCAGATTCTGGCTTAACCCGGCTTTTACGGCAATCGCTGACGCACCATCTACAACAAAATCCCCGCCAAATTTAATAGCCACTGCACCACCCACAATATATAATGCACATTTCCATGCAGGATAAATTTTATATTCACCGGAAGGATCTTCTGCTTCTGCCGATGCCGCATGCGCTTTTAATGCTGACCGTACCATCCATACCAAAAATCCAATAAAAAGAAGTAACAATATCACACCATCTGTTCTTCCTATCTCCATGCCGGAAATTCCCAGAACGAACAAAAGCACCGCGCACAGAACAGAAACTGGTATTTCTTTTTTTAATGTATCTTTCTGTACGATCAACGGTGCAAATAATGCACATGCCCCGCATACAAACATTAAATTAAAAAGGTTAGAACCTATCACATTGCTGACTGCCAATGCATTGTTACCGGCAACGGAAGCTGTTACACTGACAGCAAGTTCCGGCAGGCTCGTCCCCATTGCAACGATCGTGAGTCCGACAATCATAGACGGAATCCGCAGCGCCCTTGCAACGGAAGAACTTCCCTCAACAAAAAAATCTGCACCTTTGATCAATAAAACAAATCCCACCATCAATAAAGCTATTGACTGCATCATCGCCACCGTACACATTTCCTCCTTCGTTTTTCCTGTTATTTATATCCTGTTATTTATAAAATTCCCAGATGTGTCAAAAGGATTCTGACACCGAGCAATACTAAGATCAGTCCGCCGGCAAACTCTGCTTTCTTTTCGTACTTGTTTCCAAAAAAGTTTCCAACATAAACCCCGCCAATCGAGATACAAAAGGTGGTGATTCCAATGATCGTGATTGCCTCCACGATCGGATAGTCCAGAAATGCAAATGTGATCCCGACTGCAAGTGCATCAATACTTGTCGCAACTGCAAGCACAAACATCTCTTTGAGATCGAGTGGCGCATCCAGTTCTTTTACCTCATCCTCTTCCTGATCCGGTTTTATGGATTCGATGATCATTTTACCACCGATCACTCCAAGAAGTATAAATGCGATCCAATGGTCAATGCTTGTGATATATTTTTCAAACTGACTTCCCAAAAGCCATCCGATAAGAGGCATCAATGCCTGAAATCCTCCAAAAAATAATCCGATCACAAGTGCCTGTTTCTTGTTGACCTTACGCATCCCAAGTCCTTTGCAGATCGACACTGCAAATGCATCCATGGACAGCCCGACGCCCATCAGGAACAATTCAATAAAAATAGCCATCTTTTTTTACCCGCTTTCTTTTTGTATCAGACATTTTCCGTGATGTTTCCTCAGTTATTTTGTACTGTATGCGTCATTCCTGCAGTGATTTCCAATTTCTGACATACTTTAAATGATAATATTTCTCAAATAAATATGACAAAAAAGAGACTCCACGTATATTCCTGTACCGGATATCCTCGCAGATATCCCTACAAAAATATACATGAGTCTCATTCTTTAAGATTTGCCAGGTTCTTTTCGTGTGTGCCCACCAAAAGAAACCGGTATGTTGACAAACCACGCGATCACGCGAACTACTCCCTCACGGTTTCACAGACTGCTTCCCTTACAAACCAGCCTGTGCTCATCATAAGTTTTTCACTTATGCCAAACGCTGTTTTCACATCATATCTTATGCACCATGATTTGTCAATCAATGTTTTAATAAAAATACATTACCTTATGCAGCCCATACTTTTTTAATCAGCCAAGCAATTCAAGAATCTCTTCTTTTGTGAAGCTTGCAGAATCCATTCCTTCGCCCTCGAGCACCTGCTCGGCAAGTTTCTTTTTCCGCTCCTGGATATCGATAATCTTCTCCTCGATCGTTCCCTCTGCCACAAGTTTGTATACCGTCACGACATGCTTCTGTCCGATACGGTGCGCACGGTCTGTCGCCTGGTTCTGCACGGCAACATTCCACCACGGATCGTAGTGGATGACGATGTCCGCGGAGGTAAGGTTTAATCCGGTTCCACCCGCCTTTAAGCTGATACAGAATACCGGAACATCATCGTTATTAAAACTTTCCACCATCTGCATACGTTTTTCCTTATTTACAGAACCGGTCAGAAGATAGTAGTCGATCCCTTCCTTTTTCAGACGCTCTGTCAGACGGTCTAACATGGATGTAAACTGCGAGAACAAAAGGATCTTGTGTCCTGCTCCGACTGCATTTACGATCAGTTCCATACACATATCCGTCTTTGCGGATTCTCCGTGATAATCTTCCAGTAAAAGTCCCGGATCACAGCAGAGCTGACGCAGTTTGGTAAGTTCGGAAAGGATCTGCATCCTGCCTTTATGGAACTCTTTCTCATTCTGCTGGCTAAGCATTTCCTTCATCCTGGTCGCATAAGCATCATATAACTGCATCTGTTCGCCATCGAGTCTTGCGAATACATTTTCTTCGATCTTCTCCGGAAGGTCTTTTAACACATCCCCTTTCAGACGTCTTAAAATAAACGGACGGATCATGCGCTGTAAACGCTCCATCTTATTTGCATCCTGATTCACGGCGATCGGAAGCTCGATCTCCTCCCGGAACTTCTGATATGTATACAGGAAACCTGGCATCAGATAATCAAAAATACTCCAGAGCTCGCTGAGTCTGTTTTCGATCGGTGTTCCGGTCAGTGCCAGCTTGAATGCCGCAGTGATCTTTTTGACACCCTTCGCCGCCTGTGTGGACGGGTTCTTGATATACTGTGCCTCATCGATGACCTGGATCGCAAATACAAACTTCTGGTACACCTCGGCATCACGTTTTAACAGATCATACGAAGTGATAAGGATCTCGCCCTCTTTGCTGTGACGGATGATCGACGCACGATCCGGTACACTTCCGGCAACAATGACTGTTTTTAACTGCGGTGCAAAGCGCATGATCTCCTTCTGCCAGTTGTAGACCAGAGATGCCGGACACACGATCAGGGAACGGCGCAGTTCCTTTTCCCCAGCCTGCATTTCTTCCTGTTCTGCCGTTAAAAGGCTGATGACCTGAAGCGTCTTTCCAAGTCCCATATCATCGGCTAAAATACCGCCGAATCCGTTCTCACGCAGTGTCTTTAACCACAGGAACCCATTCTTCTGGTAACTTCTCATGATCGAATTCAGCGCTTCCGGAACTTCATAGTCACTGTCCTCGATCGTCTTCATGTTGCGGACCATGCCCTTGAACTCTTTATTTTTCTCGATTGAGAGAAGCTGATTGTTCTTTAATGCCGCGTCCAGATACATTGCGCGGTATTTTGGTACGATTACAGTACCTTTTTTGAGGTTTGTCTCCGTCAGGCGCAGATCCTCGCTGACTTCCGCCAATGTGCTTAAACCATCCTCCTCAATATTTAAAAAGTCACCGTTTTTCAAACGGATATACTTCTTTTTCCTGTCATATTTTGAGAGCAGATAGGCAAGTTCCTCCCGTGACATTTCATCGGAATGGATCTTTAACTCCAGAAGATCACTTTTTAACGAGATACCCACGGAAACGGCCGGGGAAGATACGACCTTTAAATTGCGGAAATTTTCCGTCGTATAAATGGTCATAAATTCGCCCAGTCTTCTCAATCCACCTGAAACTAACTGATACAACATCTCCTCATTGTTCTTCAGCACAAAGACTGTCTGGGACAGCGCATATTCATTGAAATACGGTTCCACAAGATTTTTGATGCGGAGTTCCTCTGCGAGATCGCGCACTTCACCCGGTGCGATCTTCTCGAGGACATTATATTTATCATCCCCGTAAACTGCCATCAGTTTTGCACCTACCGTATTCATATCCTGTCTGTCTAAATAAAGTTCAAACTCAGGTTTCGGCGGCACATAAAGGCTCTCATCAAATCCTGCCTCTTTTTCCACTTTAAAATATTTTTTCAGTAATGGAAGCAGGTCGCGGCAGAACATGGCAAGCTCATCTGCAGCGATATAAGTCTGTCCTCCGGTCTGGCGGTGCAGAAATTCAAAAAATTCTCCGACCGTTTCTTTCATTCCTGCCGGACTGCGGTAGATCATATCTGCGTCATAGAAATAAAAATATTTTTCACCGATGATCACAGAATCATCTTCCAGCATCAGAAAGATACCGGAACCGCCCTGACGGATAACCAGCTTCGGACGCTTTTCTTCCGGTGAAAATGTATAGGTATCCTCCGGTAAAAATCCTACCTCTGCCTCAAACGGCATATCCCCGACTGCCTCAAAAAAACGGTCGATCCCCACACTGTCTAACTCCATCGTGCGTTCATAACTGCCCGTATACGCATAATATGCATGGAACTGGCTCTGACGTCTTTTATCCATCTCCTGCTGTTCCATAAATGCGATCATACGTTTTGCAGATTCCGTAAATGCATCCAGATGATGATAAAACTCCAGTTTTTTACCGTAACGGACTTTTTCATTGATTTTAATCGAGTGTAAAAATGCAGAAATATTTTTGAGTACATATTTCTGCTCCATTCCAATCTTAAATTCCACCGTGGCATAACTGTATTCCATCTTGAAATAAGGCTCTAACTCCACCTTGCCGTAAATATTTTCCGGTAAAAGATAGGTGGAACCTGCACGCATGGAATAACGGTTTAACAGATTTTTTAATGAAGTATCCGTTTTTAACTCTTTTTCCGTGCGGATGTCCTTCTGCTCTGTCTTCTCGCTTACTCCAAGTTTTGCATTTAAGATATCTTTCGCCTGTCTGCGGTTCACATAGGCAAGCGCAACGGCTACACAATGTTTGCAGATGCCCTCATAGTTACAAAACGCCTCACAGTTGCAGCGGCTCTCTGAAACTTCCGCATATTCTTCATCTATCACAAGCCGGACATCGTAGTGATCCTCGACTGTTCCTTTTACTCTTCCAATTAATTCTGCCTTTGGAACGCCATCTTCCGTGTATACGTCATAGGAAAATTCCTGCACGAGTCCCCGCTCATACAATTCCTTTCCCCGGCGGTATGCTGCCGGATATGCTTCCTGCTTAATGTCTGATATGGAAAACATGATTGCTGTGCTCCTCAATAGTATATTTTTTGCATCTTTCTATTGTAACATAAATTTGAGGATTCGGTTAGACTTTTTTCACTAAAATACAATCTTGATCTCCGTACCCACACCAACCTCACTTGTCAGCGTCATCTGCGCATCATGCTGCGCGACAATATGCTTTACAATGGCAAGCCCCAGACCTGTGCCGCCGGTGGATTTTGACCGGCTCTTATCGACACGGTAGAAACGCTCAAAGACGCGTTCCTGCTGTTCTTTCGGGATTCCGATACCGGTATCTTTTACGATCAGGACCGGTCTGGTATTTTCGATCGTAGTCACGATCGTGACACTGCCGCCTTTTTTATTATAACGGACCGCATTACTGCAAAGGTTAAAAAGCAGTTCCTCAAGCAGCGTCTTGTTTCCGTTCATTGGAACAGACGCCCCCTCTAAGTGCAGCGTCACCTCATTTTTATCTGCCTGCATCTGCATGGAATGAATGCACTGCTCCCCAAGGTCATGCAGATCTACCGTCTCAAATTCAAGTTTTAAATCACTGTCATCTAATTCTGAAAGCTTTATAATATCGTTGATCAATGCCTGCAGACGCTCCGCACTCTTATGGATCTCATTTGCAAAATGCGCGGTATCCTCCCCGCCCGTCATTCCGCTTGCGATCAGTTCCGCATATCCGGAGATCGCAGTCAACGGCGTCTTTAATTCATGGGAAACGTTGGCTGTAAACTCCTGACGCATCTGCGCATGATTTAAAATATCCATATGCTGTTTTTTGATCATGGAAATAAACGGGCGCATTTCCTCGTAAACTTCCGTCTCATCCACCAGGATAATATTATCTGCCATTTTCCCGATCGGTGCCATGAGTCTCCGTGTCAGACGGTAAGAATAAAATACACACATCAGAAATACCATCAGGCCGACCGCTAAGATCAGACCTGACATCGTAGACACCAGATGATAAATACTTCCGCTCTCTTTCGCAACACGCACAACGCTCCCATCTTCTTTTCTAAGTGCATAATAAAAGGTATGCTTTGACGACGTAGCTGAGACACGGATTGATTTTCCCTCGCCATTTTTTATGGCATCCGCAATTTCCGGACGCTCCTTATGGTTCTCCATGGAAAAAGCATCTTCCATACTGTCATACAGGACCGTGCCATCCGTATCCACGCAGGTGATGCGCAGTCCGTCATTTTCCAGTGAATATGTGATATCCTTGGAAAGTTCATTCGGACTGATCACCGAGACAACATGTGCATTTGCCTTTAAATCATCATATATCTGTTCTTCCAGAATCTGATAAAAAAGAAACATAGAACAAACGGCAGTCACCACAATGGCGATTGCCGCAATTAACATAAAACCGGTATTAATTCTTTTTTTCATTCGATCATGTACCCCACATTCCGCACGGTCTTGATGCAGCTTCCTGCTGCTCCAAGTTTCTGCCGCAGTGTTTTGATATGCATATCAACGGTACGGCTCTCTCCTTCGTACTCAAATCCCCATACCTGATCCATAATCTTGTCTCTTGATAAAACGATTCCCTGATTGAGCATCAGGTACTTTAACAATTCAAATTCTTTAAATGTCAGCTCACACAGCTGCCCTGCAACCGTAACGGCATGTTTGTCCATATCCATAAGGATATCTTCATGTATCAGCTGTGAATCTTCATTCATGCGGCTTGTTCTTCGAAGCAGTGCTTTCACACGGGAGATCAGCTCCATGACTCCAAACGGCTTTGTGATATAATCATCTGCTCCAAGATCAAGTCCCTTTACCTTATCAAGCTCACTTGTCTTTGCCGTTACCATAATGACCGGGACATCCGCGGTCGCCTTGTCTGCCCGGATCCTTGTTAAAATATCCAGTCCGTCTTCCCCCGGAAGCATGATATCTAAAAGGATCAGGGATGGGATATTTTTTTCCAGACGCTTAAAAAATGGTGTGCTGCCCTCAAATTCTTCCACTTCATAACCACTGTTTTTGAGCGCATAACGTTCAATTTCACGAATATTAATATCGTCTTCCACTATATAGATCGTTGCCATATTTTTCCTCAATCCCCATTTTTGCGCCCTTAAATCTGATATATCTTCTCGAACTCGTTTAACTGTTTTGTAAACTCTGCGCTCTCCTCTGCATCCAGCTGCTCGGTAAAACTGTGTTCCTCTAACTGGGTATCCTCTAACTGCATCATATATACCGCGATATTTGAACAATGGTCTGCAACACGCTCATAGTTCATTGCAAGATCTGACAATACAAGACCAAGCTCAATGGTACATTTCCCTTTTCTAAGACGCTTCATATGGTTTTTCTTTACTGTCTTGTTTAACTCATCAATGACTTCTTCTAACGGTTCTACCGTACGCGCAAGTGCCTCATCACCCTCCACAAATGCGTTCGTGGTACGCTCTAAGATATCACGGAGTGCTGTGCTGTATACCTTCATTTCTTCCTTTGCTTTCTTGGAAAATACAGCGCCCTCTTTATACATCTGCTGTGCATTTTCCACCACGTTGATGGAATGGTCGGAAATTCGCTCAAAATCTGTCAGACAGTGAAGCAAGGATGTCACTTTCAGACTGTCTTTGTAAGATAAATTCTGGCTGCTTAACTTCGTTAAGTATGCACTGAGTTTATCATCATAGGTATCTACAATATTTTCTTTTGCAATGACATCCTCGATCTTTTCTTCGGAGTACTCATCCAGTACAGTCATCGCCTCTAAAAATCCTTCGTGTGTGATCTTCGCCATCTGGTTTGCCAGAGAGTGACACTGCTCAATGGCAAATGCAGGACTGCTTAAGAAGCGGTCGTCTAAAATAACAAATACATCCTCTTTCTGATTCTGTTCCTCTGCAGTTTTCGGGATCGTTAAATATGCCAGTTTCTCCAATCCCTTTGTAAACGGCAGTAAAACAAGAGTCGCGAACACATTAAATATGGTGTGGATCATTGCGATTCCCGCTGCTCCAACGACTTCATTGGTAAATTCAAATCCGATCAGCGCATTGCCTGTATAAAACAATACCAGAAACAGAACTGTGCCGATCACGTTAAAATAAAGATGTACAAATGCCGTTCTCTTTGCACCTCTGTTTGCCCCGATTGCTGAAATCATTGCCGTCACACAGGTACCGATATTCTGTCCCATAATGATCGGGATCACAGAACCATAGGTAAATGCTCCTGTTACAGAAAGTGCCTGTAAAATTCCGACCGATGCAGAGGAACTCTGTATGATCGCAGTAAGTACAGCTCCTGCCAATACACCAAGGAACGGATTGTGGAACATCGTTAAGATATTCGTAAATTCCGGCACATCTGCAAGCGGTTCTACCGCCCCGCTCATGCTCTCCATACCGTACATCAATACTGCAAATCCAAGTAAGATCTCACCGATATCTTTTTTCTTGTCGCTCTTTTTCGACATACAAAGTATGATACCGATCATTGCAAGGATCGGTGAGAAGGAGGATGGTTTTAACATCTGGATAAAAAAGTTATCCCCCTGCAGTCCACTTAAGCTCAAAAGCCATGACGTTACCGTTGTTCCGATATTTGCACCCATAATGATGCCGACTGCCTGTGACAGCTTCATAATACCGGAGTTCACAAAACCAACCACCATAACCGTCGTCGCCGATGACGACTGGATCACTGCGGTTACACCTGCACCAAGCAACACTGCCTTGATCGGGTTTGATGTCAGAGTCTCTAAGATCTTCTCTAATTTACCTCCTGACATCTTCTCCAGTCCGGCACCCATTACATTCATTCCGTACAGGAACAGTGCCAATCCGCCAATGAGGGTCAGTACTCCAAAAATATCCATCTCAATCTCCTTTTGTATGCCGCTTTTCTTATTCTTTACGTTTTTTTGACATATAATTTATTTATACAGCATTTTTCGTCATTTTGCAATTAGCATAAAAAGGAGTATGTAAATTCGCCGTCAACTTTATGTAAAATCTATGTAAAATCTCAAAGAAACCATTTATTTTTGTCTATTTTTAATTTTCATGCTGTCCGGTAATGGAATAGATCACCCACTCCGCAATATTGGTCGCATGGTCTCCGATACGCTCAAAATATTTTGCAACCATCAGCATATCCGTTGCCTGCTCCCCATTTTTTACATTCTCATTGATCTTTTTGATGAGCTGCTGTTTGAACTGGTTGAACAGATCATCCACCACATCATCTTCTTTGATGACCCAGTGCGCCATATCCATGTCTTTCTGCACGAATGCATCCACACTCTTGATGACCATGTCAGTTGTTTCTTTTGCCATTTCCTTGATCAGGTCAAGATTGATCGGATCCCCGGTTTCATAAGCAGCGTCCGCCATCAGTATCGTCATTTCCGAAATATCGGATGCATGATCCCCGATACGCTCCATATCTGTGATCATTTTCAGTGCTGCTGAGATCAGGCGGAGATCTTTTGCCACCGGCTGCTGCTGCAATAATAATTTCATGCAGAGGCTTTCAATATCGCGCTCCTGATGGTCGATCTCCTCATCAAAGCTGATCGCTTTCTGCGCTTTCTCCACATCCTGTCTGACCAGTGCCGAACATGCCATCTCGATCGCCTGCTCGATCAGGCTTCCCATCTCAATCAATTCATCGTTCAATACCTGAAGCTGTCTGTCAAATCTGTTTCTCATGATTTTCCACTTCCCTCTTTCTTTTCCTGTTATAGATTGCTCTACATTTCTACACTTTTTTCTGTATGTCATGGCTGACCCAGCCCGCAGTATCATCCAAAACGTCCGGTGATGTAATCCTCTGTCCGCTTATCCTGCGGCACGGAGAATAACCGCTCTGTCTCACCCGACTCGATCACTTCCCCTAACAGGAAAAATACGGTCTTATCCGAGACACGGACTGCCTGCTGCATATTATGTGTTACCATAATAATCGTGTACTGTTTTTTCAGTTCAATGACAAGATCCTCGATCTTTGATGTTGAGATCGGGTCAAGTGCTGAGGTCGGCTCATCCATTAAGATGACTTCCGGGTTCACAGCAAGTGCCCTTGCGATACAAAGTCTCTGCTGCTGTCCACCGGACATGCCGAGCGCACTTTTTTTCAGACGATCCTTTACCTCATCCCAGATCGCCGCATCCCGCAGGGATTTCTCCACGATCTCATCCAACTTTGCCTTGGAGCGGATACCGTGTGTTCTTGGTCCATATGCGATATTGTCATAGATACTCATTGGAAACGGATTCGGTTTCTGGAATACCATTCCGACACGTTTTCTTAAAATGTTGACATCCATGCCGTTGTAAATATCCTCTCCATCCAAAAGAACACTGCCGGTGATCTTACATCCCTCGACCAGATCGTTCATTCTGTTTAAACTCTTCAAAAAGGTGGATTTTCCGCAGCCGCTCGGTCCGATAAATGCAGTAATCTCATTCGATGCGATCGACATATTGATATTTTTTAGTGCATGAAAATCACCATAATATAAATCCAGATTTGAAATTTTAAATTTTTCTGCCATTTTTTTCTCCATTCTACTGTTTCGGCGCTTCAAATTTTTTTGCGATCAGGGAGGATACCCCGTTGATGATCAGTACCACGATAAGAAGTACAACCGCCGTCGCATATGCCTCATTGGTATGCATACCCTCACGCGATAACGAATACATGTGGATCGCTAAGGTACGGCCGGAATCAAAAAATCCTGCAAGGTTTGCCACCGTACCTGAGGTGTAAATAAGTGCCGCCGTCTCTCCGACGATTCGCCCGATTGCTAAGATAATGCCGGATAAAATACCCGGGATCGCACTCGGAAGCACAATTTTAAATATGGTACGCAGTTTTCCTGCACCGAGTCCAAAACTTCCCTCACGGAATGAATCCGGTACGCAAAGAAGTGCTTCCTCCGTCGTTCTCATGATGACCGGGAGTACCATGATTGCAAGCGTCGCCGCACCTGCCATCATTGAGTAGCCCCATTTTAATGCCGTCACAAAAAATAACATACCGAACAGTCCGTAAATGATGGACGGAATGCCGGAAAGTGTCTCCGCCGTAACACGGATGATCCCAACCAGTTTGTTTCCTTTTTTAGCGTATTCTACGAGATAGATTGCCGCACCCACACCAAACGGTACGGATAACACAAGTGCCAGCACCGTCATAAAAAGTGTGTTGATCATCGCCGGGAGCATCGACACATTATCCGAATTATAAGTCCATGCAAACAGCGATGGTTTTAAATATGGGATACCGCGGATTAAAATATAGCCCACCAGAAATACCAGGACACCCACAGTCAGCACTGCTGCGACAAGTACTAAAAGCAGCAATAAGAATGAGCCCGGATGTTTCGTATATGATTTGATCTTATTTTTCACACTACTTTCCCCTTTCTAATTGTCCTTTGTGCGTCTTTTTAAAATAGAGAAAGAGACATTGATGATGAGGATAAACACAAACAGTACCACACCGGTTGCGATCAGTGCTTCTCTGTGAAGATCCGTTGCGTATCCCATTTCCATTACAATATTTGCCGTTAAGGTACGGACACCTTTAAAAATACTCGATGGAACCCGCGCCTGGTTTCCGGCTACCATCATAACTGCCATCGTCTCACCGATTGCACGTCCGACACCGAGCACGACTGCTGCCATGATACCGGATTTTGCTGCCGGAACGATCACGGTAAAAACACTTCTCTCATGGGTTGCTCCAAGTGCAAGTGCCCCCTCGTAATAGCTGTTTTCCACCGCACGGATCGCAGACTCTGACACACCGATAATGGTCGGCAGGATCATGATTCCAAGCAGGATCGAAGCGGTTAAGATACTGTTTCCATTTCCTTTAAAATGTTCTCTGATAAACGGCACCAATACGACCAGACCAAAAAATCCATATACAATAGAAGGGATGCCTGCTAAGAGATCCACGATCGGTTTTAAAATGCGGTACAGTTTTTCCGGACAGAAGCGGGCCATAAAGATTGACATCAGTATTCCCACCGGGACTCCGATTAAAAGTGCTCCTCCGGTTACATAAATACTTCCTAAGATCATCGGAAAGATTCCGAATATATTATTGGTCGGTTTCCATACTTTTCCCGACAAAAACTGCCATACACCGATTTTCTGCATTGCCGGAAATCCGTTTGCAAACAAGAACACACAGATTAAGGCTACCGCGATAATGGATATGACTGCCGTAAAGAGGAAAACGCCTTCCATTACTTTTTCTTTGATATGATTCATTATTTTTCTCCAGACTGATAAAAAGTTGTGTACGTTATTTATGTAAAGACCGGCAGAGTAACTGTCTCTCCCGGTCTTTACCTGATGTTTTATAATAAGGAATTCTATGAAATATGTTGTTTGTATCTGTCTGTATTACTCTGTAACGCCATCCCAGGATGTAATTTCGCCTGTGTAGATGCCTTTGACTGTATCTTTGGAAAGATCTGTAGTCGGGTTGTCATTGTTTACGATCACTGCAATACCATCCATAGCGATCACGGTTGCTGTTAGGCCACCCTCTGTCTCAGAATCTTTTAATTCACGGGAAGCCATACCAATATCACAGGTTCCATCCATAGCTGCTGTCATACCTGTGGTAGAATCACTCTCCTGGATCTCGATCTCTGCACCGCTGTTGACTGCGACATATGCCTCTTTTAATTTTTCCATAACAGGTGTTACGGAAGAAGATCCTGCTACAACAACTTTTCCGCTTGCGCCGTTTGACTCGAATGCTGCTGCACCGTCATCTACCGGGATGTATTTATTATCAGAAATAACTGCCTGTCCGTCTGCACTCATGATAAAGTTGATAAAATCCTGTGCCACATCGCTTGGTGTTCCTTTGGTTGCAATATTAAATGGTCTTGCGATCGTGTAATCTCCGCTCTTGATATTATCTACGGTAGCTTCTGCTCCATCGATGGAAACTGCTTTTACACTGTCGTTTAAGGAACCAAGTGATACATATCCGATGGAGTATTCATCATCGGCTACTGTTGTTAACATAACATCGGTACTGTTTGTGATGATTGCTTCATCGGTTGTATTATCAATTTTATCACCGGCTTCATTTTTCTCTTCCACACCGAACAGCTCGATGAATGCTCCTCTTGTACCGGAACCATCCTCACGGGATACAACGTTGATGTACTCGCTGTTGTCAAAATCTCCGGTTGCTGCTGATGCTGAATTTGCAGCTGTCGTATCTGGTGTAACATCTGCTGACTGATCTGCTGAACTGTCCGCTGCATCTGCACTTGCATCTGTATTTGTATCTGTTCCGGCATTTGCACTTGCATTTCCACTGTTGCCACAGCCTGCGATCATGCTGGCTGCCATCATACCTGTTAATAACATACACATTACTTTCTTTTTCATTTTCTTAATCCTCTCTTTTTTCAATTTGCAGGGCGTCCATCCTGCTGTTTTCTTTTCATTTCCTTTTGACAGTTTTTACTTTACGGCACTTATGTAAAATACATGAGAGAGGTTTGGTAAAATGTATGTAAAATAATGGTAAACGTTTCGCTTACTTTTTCTCGATCTGTCTGCGCAGTTCCAACATCTGATTGTCTACTTTTGCGATCACATCGGAATAATCTTTGGTTGCACGCTCCACATTTTCAATCTGTCCGGCATTTTTCTTATAACACATCTGATTATCAAGCTCTGCCCAATAGTCCATGGCAAAAGAACGGATCTGTATCTCCACCCTTATTTCCTTTGTCTTTTCCAGATAAGTGACCGGAACACCCACGATCAGATGGATACTCTGGTAACCGCTCTTTTTGGGATTTTTCACATAATCCTTTTCTTTGAGCAGCGTGATGTCCTTCTGCTTTTTTACATAATCTGCCACACGGTAAATATCATCACAAAAAAAACAGACGACGCGGATCCCGGCAATATCGTTTAAAGTATCTACCGCAGCCTGAAACGTTACTTCCCTGCCCTTTCGCATCAGCTTTTTGGCAATACTGTCCGTCTGTTTGATCCGTCCCGTCATAGTACGAATAACCTGACGGCCAAATTGCTCCGTCAGGTCCGCATTGATCATTTTTAATTTTGCCTGCACCACATCCATCGCATATGTGTAAGAAAGTCTTACCATAGGTGCTTCGATCTGTTCTTTTAATTGTTTTTCCATGAGCAAGGTATCTGCTCCCGCTAAAGTCTCTTTTATTCCTATGCGTTTTTTCTGATTTTTAGAATCTTTCTTCGGCAAAATCCATATCTCCTGGTTCGTAATCATCCTCATATCCGTAGTCATCATAATCATTTTCCGTTTCCGCTTCGAACTCATCCCAGGTTCTGCTTACCGCCAAAGACCGCTTTTCCCTTCTCTGCATTGTCTGTGACTGGATCTTAAAAATAACAAACCCGATCACAAACATTGGCGCGATCACGATAACACCCGCTTTTGAAGTGTGGTCATTCCCTGCTATAAAGATCAAAACCGGAATTTTAATCCGCTCCAGATTCTTTTTCCTCATCAGCGTTTCCTCTAACGTGGGTATCTGTGCATGTTCATACTCCGGATGTGTACGGTTAAAATTATGTTTGATCAGCTTCGCGTAGGTTTAATCTCTTACCCAGCCGCTTCCATCACTCACTCGGTCGATCGTTTCATCGTGGATGACAACAAGTTCTCCGTCTTTTGTGAGCTGCACATCCACTTCAATTCCATCTGCGCCAAGCTCTACCGCTTTCTCAAAAGCTGCCATTGTATTTTCCGGTGCATAACCGCTTGCACCGCGGTGTCCCCACACGAGTGTTCTTTCCATCTCTGCTCCATTCCTGCCGGTTTCTTCCATCTGCGCACTAAATCCGCCTGTCTGGCATCGATTCTTTTATTTCTCTCATCTTTACCCTATATCCTAAGCGGATATTGTAAAATGGGTGTGGGGGTTTATGTAAAAAATGGGTAAAAAATACAGAACCACGTTTTTGTGATTCTGTAATATACCTTATAATGTTGTTGGCACAAATAGTGCGTTCAGGTTTATTGATTGACAAATTGCGCAAAGCCGTGCCTGTTTTGTTCCGTTGTCCGAAAATAAGAAAAGCTAAGCCTGCCTGTTTTACTTTTTCTCGGAGTGACGTGAACGGCGTTCAACGAGCCATCCTTGGCTCGAGAAGCCTTGTTCTGCCATCCGTGGCAGAACATCACTGTGGATAGACAGGCAGACTAAGATTTTCTAATTTTCTCCCAAAGTCACAAAAGCATTCTCGGCTTTGCGCAATTTGTCAGCCGCCAGGTTGTGAAGCACTATTTGGTTTTAACATCATATATTTTGATGCCGGAATTCCTTTAATCCTTATGCGCTGCCTCATAAACGTTATAGCATGCCGCTGCCCCGATCACAAGCACTGCGCCAATGACTGCCGTGCGCCCGATTGTCTCACCGCAGAAGATCGCAACTAAAATTGGATTTAAGATCGGCTCTAATGTAGAAGTTAAGGATGCCGTGACCGGCGAAACACGATCCAAGCCCCTCGATAAAAAGATGTAGGATAATCCAAACTGGATCACACCGAGAAGGATAATACAGATCCATGCCTTCGCAGAATGATCGGTCTCCCCCAAAAACGAAGGCAGTCCGATGCTAAGGCTGATCACATGGGATGCCAGCAATGACGATTCAAAATCAGCTCCCGGAAAACCTTTCATCATCATAACCAGCGCATAGGTAAATCCCGAAAATACCGCAAGCAGATTTCCCGCCATTCCCCCGGCGCTCAGGGAATCTAAAAAGAAGCATAAGATACCGGCAAACACGACCGCACATGCCACCACTGCCGCTTTTTTCGGTTTCTTCTTATATAATGCCCACATCAGCAGAATCACAAAGATTGGTTCTGTAAACTGAAGCACGATCGCATTTGCCGCCGTTGTCATCTTTGTTGCTGAAACAAACGTTAAAGCCATAGCCGTATTGCAGACGGCTCCAAACAACACCGTTTTGTTCCATACAAACTTTCGTTTTGTGATGACCATATATGATGCGATCAGCATAAATGAAAAAATACTGCGGATTCCCTGGATCGTGATGGAACTCCACGGAATCGACTTTATCAGAACACCTCCGGTGCTGAAACATACTGCAGAGAGCAGCACATAGATGGTTCCCTTCATACTTTCTTTATCTAATTGTTTTTCCTGCATTTTATTCTCCCTCCCATTTTACCGCATTCCCAGCGCAAGCAGCACAAGTACCGCGAGAAAAATGATATTTGCCAGATGAAACCACAACAGATAATACCCCTTCGTGCGGTTATAATTATGCGCATATATTTTATAGGAGATCAGGCTCGCCATGGAGGCGATCAGTGTGCCAAGTCCCCCTAAATTTACACCAAGCAAAAGCTGCTTTAAATCACCCGAAAAACCGGACAATAACAGTGCCGCCGGAACATTGCTGATCACCTGGCTTGTGGCAATTCCCACAAGAAGTTCCCTTCCGTTAACCAGTGAATGCAGTACTTCCTGAAACGCCGGCAGCCGTCCGATATTTCCTGTAAAAATGAAGAAAGCGATAAACGTAAAGATCAGGCAGTAATCCACCTGCCCCAGTACTTTTCTATCTGATAAAAACACAGACACAGCCACCGCCGCAAGCAAAATATAATACGGCAGGATCCTTGCCACGACCAAAAGCGCCATAAGGAATAAAACCGCATACATGCCGGTCAGTTTTTTGTTCATTTCCTTTTTTTCTTCCGAAAAATGACAGTCTGTCAACCTGATTTTTCTTTTTCTTGCACTTAAAACAAAAATGGTCAGCGCAAGTAATACGCCGGAAACAACCGTATACGGAAGCATCAAGACAAGAAACTCCCCAGCATTCATTTCTGAGAGATTATATAAATACAAATTCTGCGGATTTCCAATCGGAGTCAGCATACTTCCAAGGTTCGCCGCTATGGTCTGAAGCACGATGACCGGCACCATAAGGCGCTCCTGCCCGCATTTTTGCAGCGTGAGAAGTGCAAACGGAACAAACGTCAAAAGCGCAACATCATTGGTAATGACCATGCTTGAAAAGAAACACAGAAAAACAAGAACAAATGCCAGCTGCGCCGTATTTTTCGTATGCGCAAGAAGCCGCCGCCCGATCCCATCAAAGATTCCATTATTCTGCACGCCCGCCATAATGATCATCAGCGAGAGCAGGATCCCAAGCACACGAAAATCAATATAATCGATATATGCCTGATCCGGATGCACAAAAAAAGCTGACATTACCGCTAAAATGGCTGCAACGACCAGCACCGTTTCTTTTTTAACAAATACTATCATTTTCTCTTTCATATGTATGACACCACCCATAAAACCTACCTGTCTATTCTAATCACTTTCCCCCCGGATGTAAACTAAAAAAATGCGCATGATTCGTCTGCTTCTGTACACACTATAAAATAACAGACACATAGCTATGTAAAATCACATTTGCTATGTACAATCAAACTTTTGTATATGAGTGAATCAATAAAATGCGTGAATATAGCGCAAGAATGGAGCATATGATGTACACCCCAGTTACACTTCCGGTTACAAATGAATACGGTTATTTTGAAATACGGTTAGAGAGCATCGGCGGTCTCGGCGCAAATCTCTGCGGAAAAATGCTCGGCGAACTCGGTGCCTTATACCTTTCCTTAAACTCCTTAAGTTTTTCCAGCTACGGATCTGAAAAACGAGGTTCACCGGTAAAATCCTATATCCGCTGGAGTCCCGCTTCCCATCCACTGCGCATCAACAGCCCGGTATTACAACCGCATGTACTTGGCATTTTTCACGAAGGGCTGATCGGGACTTACCCAGTATTAGACGGGATTTCCGCCGACACAAAAATTGTTTTAAATACACCTTTATCCTGTGATGAAGCGGCAGAAAAATACAATATTTCCACTGGAACGCTGTATTGTCTGGACGCACTCTCCATCGCCATGGAATCCAGATCCCGCATTAACATGGTTATGCTCGGTGCGATTGCCAGAGCGTGTCCTTTTATCCCGATGGATTCCATTGAAACACTCTGCAAAAATACTATTGGGAAAAAATATCCGGCACTGATCGGGGCAAATCTGCAGGGTTTAAAAATGGGGTATGAAAAAACAGCTGAAAAAAAGATTCCTGACAGAACTGCTTCCCCTTCTCTCGCAAAAGAAACTTATATCTGGGGCTACAAAAACGCCCCGATCGGCGGGATCAATACACGCCCCGGCAGCACGGTATCAAATGACCTCTCCCCCTCCCGCGAAGGTTATATTCCTCTCTTTTTGCAGGATCGGTGCATCAACTGCGGACTCTGTGATTCTACCTGTCCGGATATGGTATTTCAGTTTGCACCGGGAACTTATAAGGGGAAAGAGGCAATGGTCAACCAGGGACTTGATTACAGACACTGCAAAGGCTGTCTCCGCTGCGTGGATGTCTGTCCGACTCACGCTCTGGTAAAAGCAGAAGAAAAAGATTACCCGGACAAGCCGCATTCCATGCCGGATCAGGATCTGCTGCCAGACTCTGTCCGGTACCAGAAGACCGGCGCAAATTCCTGGATCACCAGTGATTCTTATCTTGATGAAAAACGTATTGACGGAGGTATCGTATAATGTCAGATCAGCAGCAATCAACAACACAGGCTTTTCCATCATCGGATCAGCAGCAATCATCAACACAGGCTTTCGTAAAGAAAACCGCTGCCCAGCGCAAACTTTACGAAAGTGGAAATGAGCTTGCTGCCTACGCTGCAAAGCAGATCAATTATCATATCATGGGATATTATCCGATCACCCCCTCCACACAGATTGCGGAAAATCTCGATCTTTCGGGTGCAAGAGGCGAGCACAACATCCGGCTGATCGCCGCCGAGGGAGAACACAGTGCCGCCGGTATCTGTTACGGTGCTTCGGCGGGCGGCGGACGCGTATTTAATGCCACCAGCGCCAACGGTCTGCTCTATGCCTTAGAGCAATTTCCGGTTCAGTCCGGCACACGCATGCCGATGGTCATGAATGTCGCCTGCCGTACCGTCTCCGGCCCTCTGTGCATCAAAGGTGATCACAGCGATATCATGTATCTTTTAAATACCGGCTGGATCATTCTGTTTGCGGATGACCCGCAGATGGTCTACGACTTCAATCTGATTGCCTTAAAACTTGCCGAAAAAGTGAATCTCCCGGTTGTCGTTGCCTTTGACGGTTTCTTTACCAGCCATCAGAAACAAAAATGCATGGTCTTTTCTGAAGATGAAACCGTACAGCACTTTATCGGGAAAAAACTCTCCTGTGACAATCCCGAAATCTCCGCTTTTGCCGGAAATGACTCCACCGGGGAGAATCGTTTTTACAGTGTACTCGACCTGAATCACCCGGTCTCTGTCGGCTCCTATATGAATGAACCGGATATCATCAACAACAAATATCAGCTTTTTCTCGCCATGGAAGAAACACGAAAAAAACTTCCCATACTGTTTGATGAATTCGCCTCCCTCTCCGGAAGAATGCACACTTTTTGCCGCGGATATCTGTGTGAAGATGCAGATATTATTCTTTTTCTGCTCGGTTCCTCTTTTCACACAGCCACAGTTGCAGCAGATACGCTGCGCAAAGAGGGCATCCGCGCTGGCGTCGTCACATTAAATGTGCTTCGTCCATTTCCATCTGACGAATTACGCCATCTCTGTATGCATGCAAAGACGATCGTTGCTGCAGACCGTCAGGACAGCTACGGCGCCGGCGGCGGAAATATGTCCTTAGAACTGCGTTCCGCCCTGCAGGATATCACGGATTCCACACACCCGATCCGGGTACTGACCCGCATTTACGGACTTGGCGGGAAGGATTTTTTTGTGGAGGATGCTGTTGCACTGTTTCGTGAGGGACTTTCGCCTGATGCCAGGGTTTTTGATTACTATGGAATCACACCGGGTACGACAGAAAATTGCCCACAGCCACAGTATTATGCACCCCTCACCAAAGATCGCCAGTCCCCCGGTGTCACAACCTGCACTTTCGATCCTGCAACCGGAAAAATGCTTGTAAAAGGTGGATTGATCAAAGACGCCACCGCCATGCCCAAGCGGATCGCCCCGGGAATCGGAACCTGTCCCGGCTGCGGTATACCGGTCAACTTAAATCTGCTGTTAAAAGGGATTGAAGGAAATGTGGTCTTTCTGTTCCAGACCGGCTGCGGCATGGTGACAACCACTGCCTACCCAAAAACGGCATTCCGCATCCCATATATCCACAACCTGTTTCAAAATGGAGCTGCTACTTTAAGCGGTCTGGTGGAAGTATTTGAGGAACGGCAAAAACGCGGGGAATATCCCAAAGGCGAGATCACATTTATCATGGCAAGTGGTGACGGCGGCATGGATATCGGCATGGGTTCTGCACTCGGAACGGCACTGCGCGGACATCATCTGCTCTTATTTGAATATGACAACGGTGGATATATGAACACCGGTTACCAGCTTTCCTACTCTACCCCGATGGGTGCGAAAAGCTCCACCTCCCACCTCGGAAAAACACAGTACGGAAAGACCTTTTTCCACAAAGACATGCCCCAGATCATGGCCGCGACCCATCTCCCCTATGTGGCAACCGTCGCCGAGTCGAACCCACATGATTTTATCAAAAAGGCTGCAAAAGCAGCTGCCTATGCAAGGGAATTCGGCACCGCCTATGTAAAAGCGCTCTCCGCCTGCCCGCTCAACTGGAATGACCGTCCGGACACAGAACGAAAAGTCATTGCTGCCGCCGTAGACTGCTGTTATTTTCCGCTCTATGAAATCGAACGCGGCATCACATCACTGAGCTATGATCCAAAAAAATCGCATAAAAAAATCCCCGTCACGGAATGGTTTTCCATGATGGGGCGCACGAAACATCTTGCCACCGAAGAATATAAATCGGTTGCAGACCAGATTCAGGCAGAAGTCGACAGACGCTATGAACGTCTGGCAGCATGTGCCGAACATCCGCTATTGTAATTTTTATGTCAACGATTTGACCACCGACACAATTCCTGCGATTACAAGCAGTATCAGTGCAATATAAACCAGTCCTGAAACAAATAATCCGATCAAAAACAACGGAAAGATAATGATCGTAAGTAAAACTTTTAAGATCCCCCAGGATGCCTTGAAAGCAAACAGGATCAATTTTCCAAATACGGCAAACATTAAAATAATAAACAATGCTGTTAACATAGTCTTTTCTCCTTATCATGCAGATTTTTCATACAGTGATTAATTCTATGTTAACAGTTGTCTGTCTAATGTCAAGTACCTGCTTTAACCTCTGCGAAACCATGCTTTCATCACATCAAAAATCTGAACCAGTTCCTCTTCCTCTATAATGTAAGGAACCATGGAATACATGTACTTTAAGAACGGACGGCAAAAGACTCCTCTCTCATATGCAAACTGCTGGAATCCTTCAAGGGCTGCTCCATCGTGCACTTCCACACAGGTACAGCCGCCCATAATACGCACTTCTTTGATCCTCGGATCCGTAAATCCGTCCATCTCACGGTGTGAGATTTCTTCGATGCGTTTGATCTTCCCCATATAATCTTCCCGCTCGAAAATTTCGATTCCTTTGAGTGCCACGGCACAGGCAAGTGCATTTCCCATAAAGGTCGGTCCGTGCATCAGTGCATGACGGTCATTATCGCTGTAAAATGCATCAAATACCTTGTGGTTTGCCACTGTCACCGCATGACCGATATAACCTCCGGTCAGTGCCTTTCCGAGCACTAAGATATCCGGCAGTACCAGATCAGCCACAAAACGGTTGCCGGTTCTTCCAAATCCCGTTGCAACCTCATCAAAGATCAAAAGTACATCATACGCATCACACAATTCGCGTGCGCGTTTCAGGAAAGAAATATCATACATCCGCATTCCGCCTGCGCCCTGCAGCAGCGGTTCCACGATAAAACAGTTCAATTCGTCATGATATTTCTCAAATGCCTCCTCCAGTGCCGCGATTTCGGTCGGTATATGAACCACACCCGTTTTTTCTTCAAATGCGAAATGATAATCCTCATCATCCCCCACTTCCATCGCCTTAAACGTATCCCCGTGGTAAGCATGCTCTAATGCAAGCACAAGCGGACGTTTTCTGCCCTGATTTGTATTGTACTGTAATGCCATCTTTAAGGAGACTTCCACCGCAACACTTCCGGAATCCGAGAAAAAGCAGTAATCCAAATCTCCCGGTAAATACTCCTGCAACTTATCCGAAAGCTTCTGCACCGGCTCATGTGTCAGTCCGCCAAGCATGACATGGCAGAAATGATCCGCCTGCTCTTTGATGGCAGCCGTCAGTTCCGGGTGTTTATAGCCATGGATCATGCACCACCAGGACGATACCGAATCGATCAGTTTCTGATCTTTCGTATAAAGATAAACACCCTCGGCATCTAAAATTTTATAAGGTTCCCGCATTGTTTTCATCTGTTCGTAAGGATACCAGATCATATTTTTACTCCTCTTTTATTCTGTTCTCAACTACTTAACAGTCTGCTGCCAGATAGCTGCAAAATTTCATACATATCAACTTTACTCATATAATCCCGCAAGTGCTTCCACATCCATCTTAAGCTCCGTGTCCCCGTCCTGTACCTTCGCAAGTGTCGGCAGTCCGGTCATATATTCGCACATAAAGATGTTATCGTCCTCCATCACATCCCCCGGATGATAATGGTTGAATATGATTCCCTTTAACGGCAAATGATGTGCCTTCATATACTCTGCCGTCAGCACAACACTATTGATCGTGCCAAGCCCGGCATCTGCGATCAGGATACTGGAAAGTCCAAGCTCCGACACCACATCTTCAAGCTGGATCTTTGCCTCATCAAAACAGATCGGGCACAAAATACCGCCGCTGCCCTCCACAGTCACATAATCATATTTATCACATACGGCCTTGTATCCATCTTTTACCACAGCCATCTCCACCGGATGTCCCTCGATCCGTGAGGCAAGGTGCGGCGAATATGCATGTTCATATACATAAGGGCACATCTCCTCAAGCGTCTGTGTAATACCCGACATTTTCTGCACAAACAGGGCATCTCCCGGGATCAGTGATCCGTCTGCCCTGTGGTCATTTCCACTCATTGCAGCTTTATAATAGGCAGCTGACTTTCCCTCTTCTGCCAGCTTTTTTACGATCAGCCCGGTCACATAAGTTTTTCCGATATCCGTCCCGGTACCCGTGATAAATAAAGCTTTGCTCATATCCATCCTCTTTTCTGTAATCTTTCCTTCCACATAACAAGGACATTTCTTTTCCATATGACGATTCTTACTATGCCTCTGACTTTTCTTCTGTCCAGTACACCGGTGTCACATCACGGCCTAAATCTTCTAACATCCGTCTGTCGCTGCGGATCGTTGCGCATGCCACCGTTGTCAGCATGTTTCCGGTAATGGATGCGGATGCCCCTGCCTGGAATGCAATTTCCCCATCGTTTGTCAAAAGCGCTCTTCCCGCTGCAAGACGGATATTGGCATCCGGGTTGATATAACGGAAAAATGCGATCGTGCGCAAAATATCAGCCTCCGACAGTCTTGGCAGATGTTCTAACGGTGTTCCCGGTATCGGCATCAGCACATTGATCGGAATCGAGTCGATGCCAAGTTCTGCAAGACTGACCGCCATATCCAGTCTGTCCTCCCACGTTTCTCCCATGCCGATGATTCCGCCGGAGCAGGCGCACATTCCCTCTGCCTTTACTTTTTTCAATGTTTCGATCTTCATGTCATAGGTATGTGTTGTGCAGATATTTGGAAAATTGCGTCTGGATGTCTCTATGTTGTGATGATAGCTGGTAACCCCCGCCTCGTGCAGTCTGTGCAGCTGTTCTGCAGAAAGAAATCCCATGGAGGCACACAGATCGATCTTACACTCTTTTTTCATCGTCTCATATGCATGGATCGCCTTGTCAAATTCCTCTCCCGTCAGTGCTCTTCCCGCTGTAACGATAGAAAAACGATCAACGCCTTCCCGCTCATTCATTTTGCATGCTGCCAGAATCTCTTCCTCCGGAAGGAAATCATACTCCTCACAGTTTGTATGATGGTGCGCCGACTGTGCACAGTATTTGCAGTCCTCCGGGCATCTTCCGCTGCGCCCGTTGATAATTGAACACAGATCTACTTTATCCCCAATCCGTGCTTCCCTGATCTTATCTGCTCCCTTACAGAGCTCTAAAAGATCACAGGTCAGGAAAAATGAAAGGTCATCTTCCCTTGTGATTCTTCTTCCGTTAATAATTTCTTCCGCTAATGTAAGTGCATTCATTTCTTTTTCTCCCGCTTATCTTTCGGATACTGCGCATAATCCCAACGCAGATCCATGTATTTGTATCTCATGAACCATATCTGCTGCAACATCTTTAAGATCTTGCCCGCACTGCCTCATAAGCAAGCACCGGTCTGACACGCTTTGCCACCACTGCCCCTAGAATACTTAAGGCAATGTCCCCCGGCACCGCTAAAACAAAGCAGTACAAAAACAGTGGTCCTGCCGCAATCGGCGTATCGATCACGAAATTACAGATGATATAGTAATAAATCATACCGACTGCATAGACACAAAACAGTCCTGCCAGATTTGCCAGAAGGTACCGTGCAATGGTCTTTTTTTCCATATGTTCCGCAATCCATCCAGTCACAAATGTACCCACTGCAAATCCGATGATATATCCAAAACTGGGTTTAAACACATACCACAGTCCGCCGCCCTCCGAAAAAATTGGAAGACCAGCCAGCCCAAGCAGCATGTACGAAAGTACAGACACCGTTCCCAGTCTTGAACCAAGCAGCAGACCTGCCAGCATCGTAAACAGGTACTGCAGGGTAAATGGCACGACCGGTATCGGAATTTTGATAAATGCCCCGACTGCAATCAGTGCAGTAAATAATCCACAGTAAATTACGCCCTTCGTTTTCATTTTTGTTAACCTCCGCTCATCTTATAGTTAACAATATTACTCAAAAAAGAGTGCAATGTCAACTTTTTATTTTCATCAAGTTAACATTGCACTCTGTTCAACAATCAAATCACTCTGTTGTTTCCAACATGAGAATGCACATTCTTCCGTTATAAATGAAAATCATCTATATCTCCATCATCCTTTACCTGTCATATCCGGCATCTGCCGCACACTTTCTTATCACCTTCGGAATATTCGCCTGGTTATAGGAAAGTACCTTGATCTTTACTCCCATTGCATATTCCTCTTCCCCTTCAAGTTTCTGCTCGCCGCCTTTTATCACAACTTTAGGCCGTTTCACATCAAAATTGTATTCCATTCCTGTCAGAACCCCGGATTTATTAATGGTATACGCAATCTGCTCATTCTGATAGCCTGTTTTCTGGTACTGTTCATAATAGACGGACATTTTATCCATCTGTTCCGTATCGTCCTGCTCCTCCATACCAGCCGGTTCTATGAGGTCAAGCGCCTGATCCCTCTTTTCCTTCAACTGCTGCCCTGACAGTGAAAAGATAATCTGCGTCGCTCCGTCACTTAAATCTACACATTCCGCAGAAACAATGTCCTCCTCCCGGTAGCCCAGATTCGTAAGCGCCTGGTAATTTGGAATATCCGTCGTCGTACTGTAGCCATTCCATTGGCTCCAGACTCCTGCCTGGTAAGAATTGACCGTAACCCCATCACAAAATTCCTTTAAAAACGTCATGGCACCATCGGCATCCGTATTCTTATACTCCGCTGCCCAGGTTTCATCTAACAGGTCAGCCCAGATCTCCTGCGTCTGCTGCACAATGTCCTGGCTCCCGGAATAACTGTTCGTTACCAGATAATGCACATTATTCACTCTGCGCAATCCCCGCATGCCGTCTAAGACTTTTCCTGTCTCCTCGCTTGCGACTCCGCCTGCAAACATGCTCTCCAAAAATAACACCCCGGAAAAAATAGTGACTGCAACTGCCCGAACTGATTTTTTATCCATAGGGCTCCTCCGATCTCTCATCACGATCCCATTCGTGGTTTTTCCTGCACCATTTCATGGTATCATCATTTTCCATCAAATACAATCGTTTATCAGTCCAAGGCGCTCAAACGCATGCAGAATTCCATCCTCATCAATATGATCCGTCACCATGTCTGCCAGCCGCTTTACCTCATCCCGCGCATTTCCCATCGCAACACTGATCCCGGCATACTCCATCATCTGAAGGTCGTTCGGCCCATCACCGATCGCAATACAGTTTTCCCGCGAAATGCCGACATGATTCAGATACCGTTCCATGCCTGTCGCCTTGTTGATGCCATTGATCCCGATCTCGCCCGCAAAATCACCCATTCCGTCCAGACTGATCGCCACTGCATCAAAATATGGTTCCATGTCCGCATGAACCTTTGCGACCGGAAACGGTGCGCCGTAATATATGATCTTCTCATTTTTTTCGTTTTTCCATGGCTCCTCGGTCAGGTGCATCCGTCCGATCAGGCGGTCTAAGCGCTCTTTACTCATTCCGGCATCCCGGTAAACCTTTAACATGCCGTCGCAGCTTCTCTGGTTCAACACCACACCGTCATCCGCCTGGTAACAGAATAAAAATCCATTGCTCTCTAAATAATCAAAACTGCTTTTTCTGTGTTCCTCATCAATATATGCATGATAAAACTCTTTTCCCTCGTCCTCCACAAAGGCTCCGGCTCCGCCGACGATCCCGGAAAATCCAAGTTCCAACAGTGCGTCATAGATCTGAAAACGGCTGCGCCCGCTGCATACCACCATCCGGTGTCCATTTGCCTGCGCCGTACGGACTGCGTACTGTGCGGACTCCGGGATCTCGCCTTTTTCGTTGACCATTGTTCCGTCTACATCAAGAAATACTACCTTTTTATCCATTTTCCACACTGCCAGCCTGCAAATTGTTACGGTTCACACTGTAAATTTTCTTTTTACTGGCTGATCCTTTCTAGCATAACCATTCTTTCTGATTGTTTTATATTATCATGCATTTTACTGGCTTTCAATCATTACACAAAAAAGACACCCGAAAACCGTTCCTACAATCCGATTTCCGGGTGCACTTTCCTTTTTCCCTATCTACTTTCTACTGCCGGATATCCACCAGTCCCTGCTCTAAATCCTCCTCCGTAAACATATATGTGCTGCCGGAAGTACCGGTATTCAGATAAAGATACGGCAGTGCATCTTCATCCACAACAAATCCCACATGCAATATCTTTGTCTCCCCGGCTTTGATGCTGTCAAAATAATTGTTTCCCCGCTCTCCGCCGGTCACATCGTAATATGCCATTTCTTCGCCATGCTCTAAACTGCTGCTGTCCGCCTGGACTGTATCCCATGCATCCCCCTCTTTTGGCTGTTCCCCGCCGCAGATCTCGTAAACTTCGTTTTCTTCCCTTATCTTCATGACCGAACTAAAGAATAAAACATCCGTCAATTCTGTTTCCCCGGCATTGGTATACTCTAATGTAACGTATACCAGTTTCCGTGGTACCTCCCTGCTGCTTATGACCTCATCGAGCGTATTGATGCCGTCTCCGGCTTTGATGTAAGAAATCGTATCCGGAAGAAGTTTTCCATTTTCATCCACGTCCAGCATATCACGATCCATAAAAACCGGATCAAGGATTGCGACATCATCCGTCACTTTCACATCCGTCACTTTGATCCGCAGATTCTGTGATTCTCCATCAGTTTCTCCCGTCACAGCAAATTCCTCGCCGATCTTATGCAGATTTTTCATCTCCTCCGCAGTGGCTGTCGTCTTTAACGCCTCATCCTCACCGCTATTCTCCGCCATAGCATCCTCATAATCGCTCCAGTTATATGGACTTATCACCGTGCCATCCGCAAGTTCCTCCGACGGTGCTAAAATAATGCCCTCTGCAACCTTGCAGGCCTCCTCTTTTGTCACATCATGACCGACATACATCTGCATGACATAATGATATTCCGGATAAGTTACATAGATCATCTGGTCAAATGCAGAGTCATCACCCACAATATTCTGCATTTTTTCATAGACACCATCGTGGTTTCCAACCTGTATATTTTCACTTTCCGTCACATAATGATCCTGCATCCAAAATGCCTCATCACCGGTATCCATCTGATAAAATACAATCGAGATACCTCCCTGCCCCGGTGTCTGTTCATAGCTGTATTTTCCTTCTTCCGTCTCTGTCATTCCATCCGGCAGATAAGATAATTTCATTGCAAGCTGCGGTGCCGGATCTATTTTTTCTGTATTTTCTGTCGCATCCGTTTTTTCAATTTTAGTCGTCATACCGTAATTACCCTGCGGACTGCTGCTCATGCGATATAATTTTGTACCCGCAAAAATCGTCGTTCCAAGTACAAACGTTGCCGCCAGTGACGCCACTACCGCTTTTTTCAGGGAAAAATAACCTCTCTGCGGTGTCACTTTTACCTGTTTTTCCACTTCTTTTTCTATCATATCCCGCATGCTCTGTGGCATTTTCGGAAATTCCTGTTCCATATTTTCAATATTCATACTCAACTCTCCATTCCGTAACTGTTTTCCTGTTCCAATTCGTTTTTCAGTTTCGCCCTCGCACGCGACAGACGGTTCTTTACGGCGCTCTCTGTCACACCTAAGATCCCCGCTATCTCCCGCACACTGTACCCCTCCATGTAATACAGTGTGACAGAAAGCCTCGCATCCTCTGACAGACGGCTGATCGCCTCATATAATTCCGAATAATCTTTTGTCTCTGCCGCACGCTCCTCCATCTGATAATCCTCAAGCGACACCACTTTCTTCTCTTTCCTCATCACGGTATAACATTCATTGATGAGAATCCTTGTCAGCCATGTCTTCGCATAGACATCCGATTTTAATGTATGCAGTTTGGAAAATGCTTTCACGATCGTTTCCTGGATCGCATCTGCGCAGTCCGCATCACAGTACAGAAGCGTTTTTGCCACATGATACATCATATCCTCGGATGCGATGATCAGCTCTCCCAATTCTTCTTTTTTCATAACTTTCCTTTCCGCCGGCTTACAATCCTGTATATTCTGTTGTTTCTTCTGAGCTCATAGAAGGCATGTCATTGTATATCCCATGTCGTTTTTTACCTCTGAGTATACAATGTTTTCATGCTCTTTGCATGATTCCGTGGCAACATTCTGACCACTGAACCTTTACATAGATTAGACGCATGAAAAAGAAAAAAGGTCGCCGTCTTTAAAAAAATATTTTCTTGACAAATCCGACGCACCGCGTCTATAATGGCGTTAATTGAAGCAGAACAACAGCTTTGACGGGAAGAAGTAAAAATAAGCGGAACGGACAGAAAGCAACCGGTCGATGAGAGGTGCACGGAAAACTTATTTCGAATACATCCCCGAGCTTCACACCAAATTCGTATTTCTAAGGATGCGATAGTAGGCTGTGACGTAGCGGCGCACGTTACAAGCGCCTGAGTGTTGTCGGACACTCGATGAGGCAGGCAATGTGAATTGCCTGCGAACAAAGGTGGTATCACGAGTTTTATCCTCGTCCTTTTTGGGACGGGGATTTTTTAATGCAATTTTATTTTCAGGAGGATTTATAATTATGACATTATACGATGAATTAGTTGCCAGAGGCCTGATCGCCCAGGTAACTGACGAAGCAGAGATCAAAGATCTGATCAACAACGGAAAAGCTACTTTTTACATTGGTTTTGACCCGACCGCAGACAGCCTTCATGTAGGACACTTCATGGCATTATGCTTAATGAAACGTCTCCAGATGGCAGGCAACAAACCAATCGCCTTAATCGGCGGCGGAACTGCCATGATCGGGGATCCATCCGGCCGTACCGACATGCGCCAGATGATGACACCGGAGACGATCCAGCACAACTGTGACTGCTTCAAGAAACAGATGAGCCGTTTCATCGATTTTTCCGATGGAAAAGCACTTATGGTAAACAACGCAGACTGGCTGATGGACTTAAATTACATTGACGTACTGCGTGAAGTCGGCGCTCATTTCTCCGTTAACCGTATGCTGACCGCAGAATGCTACAAACAGCGTATGGAAAAAGGGTTAAGTTTCTTAGAGTTTAACTACATGATCATGCAGAGTTACGACTTCTACACCTTATACCAGAAATACGGCTGTAACATGGAGTTCGGCGGTGATGACCAGTGGAGCAACATGTTAGGCGGTACCGAGCTGATCCGTAGAAAACTCGGAAAAGACGCTTACGCAATGACCATCAACCTTCTTTTAAATTCCGAAGGCAAAAAAATGGGTAAAACACAGTCCGGTGCCGTATGGCTTGATCCGAACAAGACTTCCCCATTCGACTTCTTCCAGTACTGGAGAAACGTCTCTGATGCGGACGTATTAAAATGCATCCGTATGCTGACTTTCCTTCCATTAGAGGAGATCGACGCAATGGAAAGCTGGGAAGGCGCACAGTTAAACCAGGCAAAAGAGATTCTTGCTTTCGAGCTGACCAAACTGGTTCACGGCGAGGAAGAAGCAAACAAAGCAAAAGAAGCATCCCACGCTTTATTCGCAGGCGGTGGCGACTCTGCCCACATGCCGACCTTAGAGCTGACTGCTGCTGACTTTGCAGACGGCGATTTAGATATCCTTGCTCTCTTAGTAAAAGCTGAGCTTGCTCCATCCCGCTCCGACGCAAGACGTGCCGTACAGCAGGGCGGTGTCTCCGTTGCTGACGAAAAAGTAACAGACATCCAGACCACTTACGGAGCTGACGCTTTCGGTGCTGACGGACTTGTCGTAAAACGTGGTAAAAAGAAATTTGTAAAGATTGTTGTAAAATAATTTTTTACTCATCCCGGAGTGCGATCAGCCACCTCTTTGCCAAAGGAAGCCAGCTCCCGCACTCCTTCTGGATCCCCGTACCATCCCGCATGGCAGTAAGTCTGCTGCAGGTGCTGAGGCCGTGTTTTCCTACCGGATACATATGGAACTCAACCGGGATCTCATATTTTTTCATTGCACCGATCAAAAGCAGCGAGTTCTGCACCGGAACCGACTGGTCTGTATAGGTATGCCAGATAAATGCCGGCGGTGTGTGCTCTGTGACCTGTTTTTCCAGTGAAAGCAATTCTAACAGTTCCTCCGTCTCATTTCCGCCAAGAAGCTGTTTAAAAGATCCCCGGTGTGCATATTCTCCGGAAGTAATAACCGGGTAATTTAAAAGCATTGCTGCAGGTTTTAATATATCGTTTGTTACACCCGCCATCTCTGCCAGCCACTTTGTATGCCAGAACATCGCAAGGCATGCTGCAAGGTGTCCGCCTGCAGAAGATCCCTGCACCACGATCTTATCTGTGTCCACATACCACTCCTTCGCATGTTCATGAATCAGCTTCATGGACGCCGCTGCCTCTAACAGAGCCGTCGGATAAACTGCCGGTGCCACCGAATAGCGCAGCACTGCCACATGATAGCCAATACTCAGAAAATGCATGGCGAGCGGCTCTGCTTCCCGGTCAGACGTGTGCTCGTAACCGCCTCCCGGACAGATGAGCATCATCGGACGTTTCTCAATCGCAATCAAATCAGAATCATCGAGTATATAGGTACAAAGTCTTGCATCCGCAAGAGATCCTTTTTCGTGTAAATAAAAAACTTCAGTCAGCATTTTTTTCTCCATCTGTATCCACTACATTTCCAACTTGCACATATCTTTATCAACAACCAGATATTTGCTCATCGTTCATTTGATATGTATAAAACAAAAACCTCGAAAATAAATATTTTCGAGGTTTTGAAAGGCACGGACCGGATTCGAACCGGTGATGACGGTGTTGCAGACCGGAGCCTTACCGCTTGGCTACCGCGCCATATTCATCTGCCTGTCGCAGAAGTTCTGTAACGATTTTAACAAAACAGTTCCTCTGCGTCAAGACAGATTTTAAATTTTTTCATCTTCCTACTTAAAACTTATGCTTTTTTTCACACAATATTCCTGTGTTCTGTCATAAGACGTGATTGTTTCTGTACTGACAATATAAAACATATCTCCAACATAGATTCCCCGGTACGCAGAAGTGTCTGCACCTTTTGATGCATCCTGCTTTCCGGCCTGATCGGTCAGATTCTGCGACAGCAGAGTTTCAAATTTTTCTCCATTCCATGAAAGTAAAAGATATGCGGCACTCTCCTCATCCCCATAGGACTGCAGTGCAAATCCAAGCAAATTTTCATCCGCATCTGCAAGCACACATTTATAATTATAGAGTGCCTCACTGTAATTATAATCTTTTAATACGAGACTGTTCGTTTCTTTTAAACTGGAAGGATCTGAAATGTCAAACATTGTAATCTTGATACCTGTATGTTCCCCTGTTTTTTCATCCGTCTCATATCCGATCCCGACCAGCTTATCTTCCCCCCAGAAATGCAGATACTCTGAAAATCCACTGATCTTTAATTCACCGAGCACCTTGGGATTTTTGTCATCCGACAAATCCACAGCAAAGAGTGGGTCTGTATTGCGATAAGTAACAAAATAAGCCATGTTACCCAGATAACGCGCCGCATAGATTTCCTCTCCCTGTGCAATTCCTTCTATCTTGCCTGTAAGACTCAGATTTTTCTCAAACAAATAAAGATTATTCGTTTCCTCTCCATTTACTGAATCCTGGCTGGTCGTTAAAACCCGTAGTTTTCCGCTCTGTTCATTTATCGCAAATGTATCTGTAATTCTCCCGTTCACTGAAACTGCTCCATCAGCATCCATCTTCCCATCAGCAAGCCCAAATTTTGCAATCTGTGTTACCGCATCATTCCAGGAACCTTTTATCTGATACACATAAAACGCACTTTCACTCACATAGATATCCACATACTGACTTAAAATCATGGTATTATCCACAACCTGATCCGGATTTTTCACATTTACTGAGGATATCAGCAGACTGTTGCTTCCTCCAACGCCATTGTCCACGTAAATATCTTCTGCATCTACCGCCTTATCATTGACTAACGGAATCCATCCACTTACATTTTCTTCCGTAACGGCTTCTTCTTTTGTCTGTTGTGGCATACTGATTCTTTTATTGGTAAAAAGATAAATGATATTTCCGATCTTTCTTGATGTCTGATACCTTCCATCCTGCGTCACACACCCGGTCTTTACAGGCTTTTTGGGATTACTGATATCATAAGTGATCACCCTCGTTTTTGTTCCATCCCTGAAATAATAAATACAGTCTTCCGTATAATTTTCTGTATCATCTGCCTGCATTTCCAGTCCGGAATCTTCACTTTCCACGATCACGCTTAAAATATCACCATCCACATACATCTCAAGCACACGGTCGGATGAAGTTTCAAAAATCTGTATTTTTCCGATCTGTTTTAATGCTTTTTTCCGGATATCCGTAATCAATATTTCATTGTGGCTTACCGTGTAAATATAAGAACCATCTGTTTTGACAAAATCGCTCTCATCCACGCCTTGCGTCTGCAGATTTGTCCCGGAATACTGCTGTTCTGCCGTATCAGATGACACATCTGCGGTTTCCTTCCCTGACTGTGCTCCGGCACCTTTTATCATCTGTGTACTGCCTATATCTTCCACACCATCTACTACTGCACCTGCTGTATCTGCCGTGTCGCCCATAATATATGTTGTAACATCACCGGAACTTGAATTTTCTCCCTCCGCAACCGCTATTCCGTCTGCTTCCTTTTCCTGACCACTGCCAGAGCAAATTGCATCATAGACCTCTCCATAATTTTTTGCGACTGTATACAAAGATCCTGCATCTTTTTTTTGTGCATTTTTCTCTACGCCTGCAGTCGCTCCATCTTTTAATTCGCTGCTGCCTTCTGATCCTTCATCTGACTTTTGCCCGGATGCCGCTTTTTCTATACCCACCGGCGCCGTCATAAGCCCTGTGCCGCCCCCGGTAACCGCATGGATTCCTCCTGCTGCGCCAATGACAAGCACAAGTGCCGCCGCTGCTACAGCCCCGTAATAAGTGATCCCGCTTCTCCGTTTTACCTTGTTTTTCTGGTTCTCCTTTAATTTTCTTTTGATCTGCTCCGGTTCAATACTCTCTGGAATTTTTTCCTGTGCGGCAGATTTTTCTATTTTATCTAAAATTTCTTTTTCTGACATAGACACCTCCATTCTGTAATGAAAAATCCCTTTTTCACTACCTCATTAACTACTGATAGCAATTTATTGTAACCACTCACCCATTTTTTTTAATGCCCGGCTTTCCTTCGAGCGCACGGTATTTTCATTCATATGTAATATTTCAGCAATCTCACGGCTCGTATAACCTGCAAACTGATGCAAGCTGATGATCAGGCGCTCTTCATCCGCAAGTTCAAAAAATAGCTTCCTGATCTGTATACATTCTGTCATCTCTGGTCCGGAATCACACGCAATCTCCTCTGTATCCTCAATCCCTGTCTCATTTTTGCCCGCATACTCACGCAGTTTATCCTTGCATTTATTGGATAAAATCCGAAATATCCAGCTCTTAAATGCTTCTTCACTGCGCAGCTTTTTAACTGATGCAAACGCGTCAGTAACGGCATCACTTACCGCATCCTCCGCATCACTTGCATTTCGCAACGTATACAATGCAAAGCGGTACATATCCTCGTATATTCCGGCATACAGTTGGGCAAATGCATCCACGTCTCCGCGTTTTGCCCGCCACACAAGCTTCAGATAATTTTCCATAAAATCCTCATTTCTGAGCAACTTGTTGTGAAGATACGATGAGAATCTCAAATTTTCATCTGCAATCAAAGCTATTTGTTTTTGCTCAGAAACAAATAGCCGTGCGAAAAATAAGCTATCAAGCTTATTTTTCGCACTACTTTCTCCATGGGATCCTGGTTTCATGACAGTTATTTGGGATATCCATTTTTTCTGTCATATATATAGTCCGTAAAAGTGCCTATTCTGTTGCAGAAAAGCCCCGAAAATTTGGCTTAACAGTGATAAGGAAGTAATTCTAATTTTTACTGTTGGCTGACAGATTCGGGTGTGCAGGGCAACCGTAAGGTTGCAAAAGCTGTCTGTTTCCAACAGAAACAGACAGCTTTTGATTTGCGTTGAAAGCATCTCGCTGTTTTCTCTCGAGCGGGGCGGTCTTCCCACGGACCGCCCCGCGAAGCCGTTACGGCTCGATGATGTTGAAGGGGTTGGCTCCGGTGATCGGGAACTGGTTCATATTCTCCATCATCAGCGTCAGCAGCTCTGCGCTGCCCTCGACCTTGACGACCTGTGTAACCGTTTCCTGATTGTTAGTCAGGATCGCAAACAGCGCATTCTTCGGGCAGGTAATAGACACGTCCGCATCATCAGACAATGTATCCGCATAGACCAGCAGCACACCATTCTTCACGCGGAGCATGTGCTGTTCGCCCACGTCAGGCAGGATCACGTTCATGGTGAAGTCGCGGTCAGCCAGCGCCTGCTTGTCCATGACAATGGCCATATAGTCAAACAGCATGGGCGCGGAGAGGGCCTTGACCATGTCGCCGGTAGATTTGGTGGAAGCGGTGAAATTGGCGTTTCCATGGCGCAGCTCCTGCGCGGCGGTCAGATATTCGTTGCGCCACGGACCGGACTCCGCCTGATACCCCAGTTGCTCCAGTGCATCGGCGCACAGAAGCCGTGCATCGGTGTTCGTCGGGTCGGCAAAGACGATGGTATTTGTGACCTCGGCGACCCACTGATATTCACCCTTGTCAAAATCCGCCTTTGCCATTTGCAGGACATTGTCAACATCCCCCAGGTACTCCACCCATTTTTTTGCGCTGTCGCTTGGCATGAGGGGGTTCAGGTTGACAGGGTTGCTGTCATACCAGCCCATGAACTTCTGGTAGACCGCCTTGGCGTTGTGGGCGACCGTCCCGTAGTACTGGCGGGTGTACCAGATTTTATTGAGTGCCTCCGGCAGCTCGATCATGTTGGAGATCTCATCGCTGGTGTAGCCCTGATTGATATAGGTCAGAGTCTGGTCGTTGATGAACTTATACACGGCAGCCGTGTTGACCATGTAGTCGTTCACCACGTTGTTTCCCCAGTGCGGCCAGTTGTGGGACTGGAAGGTGACCTCCGCGTCCTTGCCGTAAAGGGAAATGGCCTCGGTGATATAGCTTGCCCATGCCGCGCCGCGCAGCGTGTAGAGATTGTGGAGCGTGCCGGTGCAGTTTTCCGCCATCCACAGCGCCTTGTACTGGGGCAGCCAAGTGTTCATTTCGGCGGGTGCTTCCGTACCCGGCGTGAGCTGGAACTCCAGCTCCACACCGTCGATCGTCAGCTTTTCGCCAGACTGCGTGATTTCATAGCTGGGCGTCATGAACGAGACCGTTCCGGTGGACTGTCCCATGCCGATGCCCTGCGCCAGCTTGCCGGTCACGCCGGGGGTCAGAAGGATGCCATACTGATAATTGCTGCGGCGGCCCATACCCTTACCGGCGTAGACATTTTCCTTCACGGAGTGCTCCGTGAAGCCCACAGGCGTGATCACGGGGATCTTGCCGCTGGCGAGCTGATCTTCAATAGAAAGTGTCTCGTCTGCCTTATCCTCTTTCGCCATCACGCCGGCGATGCCGCCAAAATGGTCGACGTGGGAATGAGAGATGATGACGGCCTTGACCGGGAATTTACCAAGATTCTTTTCGATCAGCTGCATGGCAGCCTGACTGCACTCCACGCTCATCAGCGTATCAAAGACGATCCAGCCGGTATCGCCCTTGACAACGGTAAGGTTTGCCATGTCATAGCCGCGGACCTGATAGATGCCATCCGTCACTTCAAAAAGGCCATAAGCGTGGTTATTTTTCGTGTTCTCCCAGAGACTTGGATTTACGCTGTCAGGCGCTTTTTCGTAATCGTCCAGGAACGCATAGGCTTCCTGACTCCAGAGGATCTTCCCATCCTCGTCCTTTAGTTCCAGTGTTTCCGGCGCGTCGATCAGTCCACGGGTGGCGAATTCATATTCCTGCTTATCATCGAAGTCAAGTTCATCGTAGATGGCGGCATTTGCCTTTGCCGTAAAGTCTGTGGCGGGCTTGACATCGGCAGTCAGACCCAGGTCTGCCTTTTCCGCGCCCGGCTCTTTGCGCCCATCCTGCGCACAGCCGACGCAGGACAGCAATAGTACCAATGTAAGAAGCATTGCTGCAATACGTTTCATAGCCATTCTTTTCCATCTCCTTATTGTTCGCGGATAACAGGTGGCTGCCAGCTATCCAGTGCTGTCATATCCGGTACATAGATCCGCATGAACAGATGAAATTCCCCGTCGGAAACAGGCAGCCAGTTAGAGGTGTCTTCCGGTGCATCCTTGGACAGGATAATATCCAATGTGCCGTCCGCATTCAGCTTGAAGTCGGAGCGGTCGTTGATGCAGTAGCGGTCGATGGAATTGTCAATGAGGAAATCATCCTCTCCGTAGGCGGTCACGGACCAGAAGCCGCCCTCCAGCGTGGGAGGAAGGGTTTCAAAGTGGAGTGTATACTTCTTTTCTCCGGTCAGCGCTGCGCCGGTCTCATCCACCGCTGTCTTGGGATAGATTGCCACGTCCACGGTGTTGGCGCCAAGCCCCACCAGCGCTACCATCGTGCGGTAGGTATACTCCGTGCCGAAGTCGCCGATGGGCTTGCCGTAATAGACCCACTGGCCGAGTTTCTGCGCATACTTCGCGCCGTCGGCGGCGAGCGTGGCGCGAAGCCCCTGAAGCATCTGCGTCCAGCGCTCGGCAGCTCCTTCGCCCAGGAGAGCGGCGTCGAAGGTCTTACCCGCGCCCACGTTGATGGCGGAGAGTTTCTTCAGCAGTTCCTTATCCGCATCGGCGGGCGGGTTGACCTGCATCAGAGCGTTAGCCGTATTGAAAAACTCTGCTGGCGTCATGGAAAGCACCTTGTTCACGGGAACAAAGTCATTTTCCTCTTTATAAGCTCCCTGCGGTGCGGCATACTCGCCTCCCTGTACATAAGCCGAAAGCGGCAGGAGCTGCATCTGCTCCTGAATAGCATAGACATTGGGCAGGTCCTCGTTCCCGGACAGCACCGTGCGGGTGATCGACCACATCGTTGCGGTGGGCACGTCCACGCGCGTCACACCGTCGGGCAGCTCGCCCTCCCAGCCGGGAAGCGCAATGGCATAAGCACCCGCCTTGTCCAGCACGGCGGCGGTGTTCGTCCACGCATCCAGAAGCTGCACATTGCAGAAGCGATCCGTTTCCGGCAGGACGTAGACCATAGGCTCTGTGCTGATGTCAAGCCATGCCTGCGAATAGACGGTATCGACGTTCGGCGTCACGACGGTGCGGAAAGAGGCGTCCGCCAGCTTTTTTGCATGGTTGAACTGATTGATGGGCGCACGGCCAGTCATGGTCCCGTCCGTATTGGTCGATAATGTTTTGGTTGCGTCGGTCAGCACCAGCGGGAACGCATAGATGTATGCCTCACTGACCATTTCCCACACGGTTTCAGTATCCGGTGTATCCGGCTGCGTTTTTTCGGCAGAGCAGGCGGAAAGAAACCCGCAGGAAAGCAGCGATAGTAGAATTGCAAGTATCTTTTTCATGTTGTCCTCCTATGATTCTCTTCTGTTTTTGGTCATCTCCTCGAAAGGGTTTGTGCGTATGGATTGACTATAAAGTCGTTTGTGATTTTCTCTTTATGGTAAACTATCGATTATTCCGCCCCTTTCTTTCCGCAAGCCGCACAAGGGAAGGCTTTACCTTTTCTCCGTATTCGCGCGACACACATACGCTGACCAGAAAGCGCATGGTAGGCGACATTTTATCCGCCAGCTCACCGAGATGATCCATCATGCTTTTGATGTCACTAATATCTTCAAGCACGATGGCAAACGCGGCTTTTTCAATTCGACTGATCGCTTCCTCGGCGCAGGCAAGAACGATTTCCTCTTTGGTGGAGAAGTAATAGTAGATGCCGCCGTTTTGCAGCTTTGCCGCCTTACAGAGGTTCTTTGTCGTGGCAAGGGTCAGCCCCTTTTCGACAAAGCAGTCAAGGCAGACGCCTACAAGCTCCTGTCTCTTTTCGGCTTTCTTTTCTTCCCGCAAAACACAATCCCCTCATTTCTGTGCATTATCCAGTGTTTCTTATAATAAGATATCAGACTTCACAAAATAAATCAGGCGATTGCTTGAATAAAAATTGTAAATTTTTATGATCACAATGCTTAATCAAACATCACAACAGCCTCTTTCAGCAGCCGCACCTCCGGCAAGCCATAGATGTACCGAATCGCCGTCCTTGCAAAGACATTGGACTTTACCGTATCCAACTCTGCCAGCCAGACGATCTCCGCTGTGCCGGTTGCAAAGTCAAATCTGATCTCTCCCCATTCGCCGTCATTGTCTACCTGATATAGGTAGACAGCGGCGGCTATTTTTTGTTCCTTTTGCGGCATTCGGTCTGCTTCAGCGTCACGGTATGGACAAGCCTGCTTTCAAGCAGCTTCAGGCACAGCTTGTCAAGCGTACGCCGGTAGAATCGCTTCGCGCCACTGGCGGTTGTACCCTCGAAATCCACCGCCAAGTCCTCAAAGGTAGACTGCATGGACAAAGGGCTGACGCGTCCACAGGTCATGCAGAGGCTTTCGCCGCCGACAGTTGCTCTGATCTGCTGGTTTTCCTTCTTGACATGAACAATGCTCCCTTCGTGATTGACAGTGTTTTTATTTCACTGTCCCTCATAAAGGGAGCATATCAATCAGAAACGGGGGTGATTTTGTAGTTTTTTGACAGCTTTCCTTGAGTCTTACTTTGCAAGTACAACGGAAATTTTGATTTCCTTTTCCGTCTCGCTCAGGTCGAACGCGCCGCCGTCTGCGACGCTCACACGCAGCTCATACAGTGTGCCGTCAGAAAGCTTATCCACGGCACTGCCTGCTTCATCCGTGATCGACCACAGTTCATTGCTGACCTCCACCAACGTTCCGTCCGCACCGTAGGCATAGAGCTTCAGCTCGGCAGTGCTTCCGGAAAGATTGTTCATTCGGAACGAGACCGTCGTGTTGGGGTGGACGTTTTCGACTGTCACGGTGTTGCGCCAACTTGCAACCGCTCCCTCGCCGCCGTCCTGTTCAAACTGTGCCTGCGACAGCACGTTCCGCGCGACCTTATCGAGATCGACCTTGCGGTACGGCATTTCGGGAAGATAGACGAAGCGGTCCTGCAAGCACAGCAGCTCCAGATAGCCCGTCGGGCAGTAGAGCGCGTTGCCGCTGTTTCCGGCGTACATCCCGATGGCCATATTGTTGTAGCCAAACTTGTTGGAAACATCCATCGTAAAGATGGTCTCGCCGGTCTCAAAGTCCAGAATGATGTATTGCCACATGCCGCTTTCCAGATCCTGCACATAGCCGTAGATATAGCCCGTCGCGGTGGAAAGTTTGAGAATCGATGTATCGCTCAGGTCATTTCGAGACCAGATACTCTTCATCTCATAGCCGGAATCGGTTTTAACCGTATCGACACGCTCCACACCGGGAGCAATCATGCTGTTGCCCTTCGTCAGCCAGTTTGTGTCATAGATGTTGGCGTAGCTCTGGATGGAAGAGTCACTGTTTGGATCGGCAAGGCCTGCGCTGCCTGCGCCGAACCAGTTGCACACGATAGTGCTGACGGTGCCCTCACTGTCGTCATAGACGATGGCAGAGTTTTCAACCGCCACCTGATAGCCATCGGGCAGCTCATCCAGCACCGGCAGACTTGCAACGATCTCACCGGTCTTCATATCGAGCGCCAGCAGCTTGACGGGGTCCGCGTTGTCGGTGAACATCACAAGCTCCGGCGTCAGCGACGGAGAGCAGCCGCCGCCCCAGGCAAGACCGCCGCCGGTGGTCTTGTCGCCTTCGCCGCTGACTTTTGCGCCGACGCTCTCATACGGTGTGCACCAGACGGCATCAACGCCGTTATTCGCGCGCAGCAGATAGCAGTTCTGGTTTGTCAGGATGACCGCTCCGTCCTTGGAGGCGGCAATGCCGTTTTCCGCGCCCTCGCCGGGGGTAAGCTCATAAACAAAGACCGCGTCGGAGAGGTCAGCCTGCTCGCCATTGAGAATTGCATCGATGGCGGGGCGCGCGATATAGCCCAGCACACCCTGCTGCTCACGCTCCGGGTAGATGCGGAAGCCGCCGGTTGCAAACCAGAGGTTTCCATCGTAGTCAAAGACCACGGACAGAAGATTCTGCGTCAGCTCCTTGCCGAGCGCAGCCTCGGCTGCCGCCTTGATGTCAATGTCCAGTACCTTTTCAAATTCAGGCAGGACGTTTCCTGCTTCATCGGTTGCCCGCAGCATCAGCACATGATTGTTGCTGGTTGGGCAGACGATGCGGTTTTCTGAGTCCATGAACGTATAGGAGCTCTGGATGACGTAACCGCCGCCGTCATGCTGCTTTGGGGAGAAATAGCCCAGCGTCGTGGTTTCCTCCGCGTTCAGATCGCGGATGGCGATGCCGCCGAGAAGCGGAACGACTGCGTGGCCGTAGCTGTCAAAGTAAATGGCAGGCGAAGCGTTCGCGTTGGTTTTTTCATAGGAAACATTGATCTCCGGATAGATGCCGAGTGGCAGGACTTCATCCGTAGAGTCGGTATTGTAGCCGTCGTGGTGAATGTTGGCGTCGCTCTTTGCCATATATGGGTTTTCGTCAACACGTTTGGCATTCATGGCCTTTACCGGCAGGGCAGTGCTTACCGCGGAGTCTGTATTCGATGCAGGCATGTCGGAAGACTGCTTCGCACCGCAGGCTGCCAATGTCAGGCACAACACACCTGCCAGCATAAGGGTTGGTACAGAACATTGTAACTTTTTCCTTTTCATTGATATCCTCCATTTTTGTGCTTATTGTCCCGGTTTGGTTCGATGCCCGTTTATTCAATCCAGGCATTAAGTCCTCGCTGGAATGCTTCTTCGGAAACCGGCTTCATCAGGAAATAATCGGCCCGCAGCCGGAAGGCATGAAGAGAGAAATCCAGGTCACTGCACCATATCATCCGGCATGCGGGGCATAAGGACCGAAGGTGCTCCGCCGCATTCAACCCTGCCACCCCGGAAAGTGCAATGACGGCATTGGTTAGATCAGCTTTCTGCGCTATTTCAAAAAAATGTTCCTGATCGTCATATTGCATGACCTGCGGAAACAGCCCCTTCGCTTCACAAAACCGGGTAATTTGCTCGGCGTAGCGCTGCCGCTCTGCTTCCTGTTCTGCCAACACTGCAATACGATACACAGATCTCACTCCTTCCTTCATCCGATTTAGCATCTTGCTTGCGCTCAGTATAAAAAGGCCATTCGGTTTTTTCAAGCGCCGTAGCACGAAAGGGTCGATTTTGGCACGAATTCCGACAGCAGTTCTTTGTCATCCTCGACAAGCTGTGATATAATTATCTTGGAATTTAAGCACAAGGAGAGGACCCTGCATGAGAATTGCGATTGTTGATGATCTTGCCGCGGAACGCACACTGCTGAAAGGCCGGCTGGAGTGGCAGCTTCAGCGGAGAAACGTACAGGCGGATATTCTGGAATACGAAAGCGGCGAGATATTTCTGGAAGCGACAAGGAAAGCGCCCTTTACTGCCGCATTTCTGGATATTTATATGGATGGCATGACGGGCATGGAGGCGGCAAAGAAGCTGCGGAAAACCGACACGGACTGCCTGCTGGTTTTTATCACGACCTCGACCGACCATGCGCTGGAGGGCTTTCAGGTACGGGCGCTGCACTATCTGGTCAAGCCCTTTACCGAAGCGGACATCGACGCGCTGACGGACGAGCTGCTTGCCCGCATACCGCAGCCGGACAAATATATGGAGCTAAAGGTGGAGGGAAGCGAGATCCATCTGCGCTATCAGGACATCGTCTACGCAGAACACTTCGCCCACTTGATCTACGTCCATACGACGGTTCAAAAGACGCTTGCCACACGCCAACCCTTCAAGATGTTCATCGCCCCACTAAAGGATGACACACGCTTTTTTGTGTGCGGGCGCGGAGTGATCGTGAATCTGGAACACGCGAAGGAGCTGGAAGGTGCCGCCTTCCGCATGGCGGACGGAAGCCGCGTATTTGTCAGTCAGGACCTTCTGAAAAGCGCCCGGCAGGCGCTTATGGAATTCCTGCTTCAAAGGGGGCGGATGGTATAATGGAGCTGCTGCGTCCAATTCTGGAACTCGGCGTGGTGATTCCCGGCATGCTGCTTGCCTGCTTCCCGGTAAAATCCAGTTTAAAGCAGCCGCTGTCAAAGCTTGTTTTGTGGCTTGCCCCGCTGCTTGCGCTGCTTTGTGCCGCCGGAGGCATGGTGTGCTATGCGCGCCGTATGCCGACTGCGCCGGTGCTTGCGGGGCTGACCTTGCTCGCAGCCGTGATCTACATAAAAACGCTCCGGATCACGCTTTGGAAATCCGGAACGGTTGCGTTGTCCGTCTGTGCGGTATTTGCCTGTATCAACAGCCTTTGCCGGGCGATCAACGCCGCTATGCTGGCCGGTTTGCCGCAGGCGCAGGCTACGCCATGGTTCTGTCTGCGGGCCGTGATTTGCTATCATGCGATCTGCTGGCTGTTTGCCGCCATCGCCTATTATCCTGCGACGCACAGCGTGCGGAGGATGGTCGAGGACGAAAATTTTGCGCAGACCTGGTATGTGTTCTGGGTGCTGCCGCTGGTGTTCATTGCGCTGAATCTGTTTATGATCCCCAAGTATGCGGACACGCTCTATACCGGGCGTGTTTTGCAGGGGTATTTTGTGATCAGCATCGCACTTTTGTTTTTGATGCTTTTCTTCAACGCAATCTTTCTTCTGATGGCGATCAGCATCAACCGGAATGTGAGATTGCAGCAGGAGAACCAGCTGCTTTCCATGCAGCAGCAGCACTACGAAAGCCTGAAAGCTGCCATTGAGGAAGCACGGCAGGCGCGGCACGATCTGCGCCACCAGCTATGTCAGCTCGCCGCCCTTGCAGAAGAAGGGAATCTTGAAAAGATCAAAGCCTATCTTTCCGGCGCAGTTTCCAGAATCCCGAGTCTGGAGCTGCATTTCTGTGAAAACCGGGCGGCAGACGGCGTGGTCGGGCATTACTGCGCACTTGCGAAGCGGGAGCAGATCCCATTTTCCGTGCAGCTCGATCTGCCGGAATGTCTTCCTGTAGACGAAATCAATCTGTGTCTGGTTCTCTCTAATCTGCTGGAAAATGCGCTGGAAGCCAGCCTGCGTACTGCACCTGCCAGACGCAGAATCGAGCTGACCGCCTATCTGCATGGAAACAGTCTGGCCCTGATTCAGGTTGAAAACACCTATGACGGAGTCATCCGCGAAAAAGGTGGCATATTCCAGTCCTCCAAGCGAAAAGGAGACGGCGTCGGACTTCAGTCTGTCCGTCACATCGCAGAAAAATCCGGCGGGGTGAGTACGGTTACCTATCAGGACGGCCTGTTCTGTGTAAAGGTCATGCTCTGCGGGTAATTATGCCCTGCCTTTCCAAAACGGCACGACCACAGATTTCAGCAGTCTCGCTTCCGGTAATCCCTGTATGTACCGGATCGCCATTTTTGCAAAGACGTTAGATTTCACTGTGTCCCAATCTGCCAGTTTTACTATCTCGGCTGTGCCGTTCTCAAAGTCAAACCGCAGCTCGCCCCATTCGCCGTCGTTGTCCACCAAATATTCGTAGACAGCGGCGGTAATCGTTTCACCTGTTTTCCGACACTCCGTCTGCCGCAGAGAAATTGTGTGTGCGGGATTGATCTTCGTTGCTTTTGCCGTGCTCGTCGGAAGAGCTGGTTTTTCCGAAATCCCCATCTCAAACGGCACAACGGCATCTTTCAGCAGTCTTGCTTCCGGTAAGCTCTGAACAAACCGGAGCGCCGTTTTTGCGAAAACGTTGGACTTCATCGTATCCCAATCCGCCAGCTTTACGACCTCCGCTGTGCCGTTTTCAAAATCGAACCGAATTTCGCCCCATTCGCCGTCGCTGTCCGCCTGATACAGGTAGACAGCGGCGGCTATTTTTTGTTCCTTTTGCGGCGCTCGGTCTGTTTCAGCGTCACGGTATGGATCACACCGCTTTCCAGCAGCTTCAGCCGCAGCTTATCCAGTGTGCGCCGATAGAATCGCTCCGCACCGCTGGCTGTCGTTCCTTCAAAATCCACCGCTAAATCTTCAAAGGTGGACTGCGTGGACAAGGGGCTGACGCGCCCGCAGGTCATGCAGATGGCGTTCCGCTTTTCCAGATACCATTGCTCTTTGTAGGAAAGCTGCTCAAACGCTGCCGTGACCGCCTTTGCCTGTATTCCGTTCCATAGGATTTCGGCGTAGTTCCAGCTATCGTCGCGCGTCACATCCTCGCCGGTTTCTTCGCCGTCCTCGTCCTGCTCCGTGCGGTAGAGGGAAACAATGCTGCGGTTGCGCTGGGCAATGGTCAGCAGCTCATCTGCGGATACGCTATCGTCCTTGTACCCGCTTTGAGCGGCAAACGCGGAAACTACCTCCGCGCGTCTCTTACCCGAATTGTTATAGATTGCGCCGATCTGGCGTACACGCCGGTACTCTGCAAGACTGGCAAAGGAACCGGCTTCGCCTATCATGCGGCAGAACAGCAGTCCGTCCCGGATATAGTGCTTCGCATATTTCAAAAACTCCGTTTTCTGCTCCGGGTCGAACTTTGGCAGACAGTATAGCAGCATTTGCAAAACTTCCAGCTTGTAGTCCAGAAACCGCGCCGGGTCATAGCGGTCATATCCGTTGCGGGTAAGAAAACGGTAGATCACGCCATTCAGCCGCTTTTCAAAGTGGTGCAGGAAGAAGGAAAAGTAGGATAAATCTCTTTTCCGGACAGCTCCCATGTGTAGCCCGCAAGCTGTGCCGGTATCAGTTTGTCACGGTTATCCTCCATGTCTGCACCTCCCACCGCTATGGCGTTCCATTACCGCTCTATCGTTTCTTTCACTTCCGCCAGCAGAGCCGCCTGCTCCATCTCGGCGGCATAGCCGCCCTGCGCATAGCCACTGTCTTGCAGGGCCTTTTCCAGCTTGCTTTTTGCCAGTGCTTTCATTGCGGCGGCGGTCTGCTCGTCCAGCGTACCGCGGCCAAGATACTGCGTGATCGTGTTAAACCGCTTTGTATAGATTTTCTTGATAGGATGGTCGGCGGCAAGCTCCCGCTGCTCCCGTCCACGAAGATTCCCGACTTGACGGCAGGTGCGCCCGCGTTTGTCTCCGGGAGCCAGACCGTCACAGTACTTGGCATATCTTGCGTCGGTAGTCAGGAACCATTTCCCGCAGACGGCGCATTTTCTCGGCGCGTGTCCGACGCATAGACCCTCGTACAGATCGGAGCGGAACATAGACACAAAAGACATATAGTGCATCCGGCGCATGAGCTGCGGCGCGTCTTGCGCGGAGCGGACGGAAGATACATATTGAATTGTTGTGTTGGAAAATGCCTGCCATGACTTGTCATCCAGCGACAGCTTCGGCTGTCCGGAGAATATCCTGCCAAACACCTGCGCATAGCCGTCCGGAGTCCGCTTCCCCTTATGCAGCTCGTCTGCAAACGCCGTCATACCGCTTTTGTAGTTGCGAATGGTGGCGGGGAGTTCCTCCGCAAGGGTGATGATCTTCGTTATGCCAACGCCCTGCCTGAACTGTTCGTTGAAGGTGGCCAGCAGCCCAACCACGGCGGCAGCCTGCACATAGGCAAGGGTATTCTGAATCCCTTCCTCCGAGAAGATATGCTCCACACGCCCGTTGTAATAAGCAGCGTCGGCACGGGAAAACGGCGGTGTATCCTTCGCATGCTGTATCATATGCAGAACACTGCCCTTGGCAGGACGAAGCAACTCGGCAGTCAGATTGTTCTCTTTGATTGCCGCGACGATCTTCTGCAAGGGAATACTTGCCTGTGCCAGCTTTTCCCTCAGCGTATCCGGGATGTTCAGAGCTTCACAGCCAATGGTGCCGCCGGGTACGGTTTTGCCCTCGTAGGTCACACTGTCCTGCCAGTAGTCCAGCGTCAGCAGATTGTGGTCAATGATTGGTGTAGCCATGCGCTTCCTCCTGTCATGTTTTTTGAAATGAACTTGTCATGCCATCCGCCTGTCCGCAAAGAATCTGAACATAAAACAGACAGAGAGGTGAAGAAACAGCCTCTTGAATCTATTTTACGGAGGATACAGCATGAACCTTTTTCAAAACGTCAAATATGGCGTGAACTGTCGGGAAGCTGCGGAACGGTACGGGGTATCTATCAACCGGCAGGGCAAAGCCCTCTGCCCGTTTCACAACGACCGGCATCCCAGCCTGTATGTGGCAGACGACCACTTTTATTGTTTTGCCTGCGGCGCACATGGGGATGTGATCGACTTTGCCGCGAACTTTTTTGATCTGCCGCTTTACGAAGCCGCCCAGCGTCTTGCGGCAGACTTCGGCGTTGATGCAAACCAGCCGCCGACAAAGGAAGTTCTTGAAAAACGCAGACAGAAAGCAGAAGCACCGGATGAACGATTTGAGGAAGCCTGTCACAAGCTGGACGAGGCGGAATATTACTTGGATATTCTTGCTTTCGGGGATTCCTATGAACGTGCCGAAGTTGTCAATTATCTGCTTGTAGACGGTCGGTTGGACAAGCTCAAGGAAAAAATCAATGGGAGGGATGCAGCGTGAACAAGAAGTATGCCGGGTTGGATTTTCCAGCATGGTTCGATGGCAAGGATGTTAATGAGGCGGCTTTTTGCCGGGAATTTCTGTCAAAGAACAAGCTCATCTATGCGGACAACGCATTTTTCACACCGGACGGACGGCTGACAGACCCGCTGCTGCTGAAAGAAAAAATCTACGCCGAGTTGGAGTGCTACGCCGCAAAGAACATTCCGCGCACCATTTCCAATATCGTGGAGATCATGAAGCTGGCGGCTCATGCAGAGAGCTTCCCGCCGAAGCCGGATGAGATTCATGTGCAGAACGGGACGCTCCGCATCGACGGCAGCTTTCTTGCGGGACGGTCTGAGATCGTGCGCAGCCGGTTTCCCATCGACTACAATCCGCAGGCAGGAAAGCCGGTTGTCTGGCTTCGGTTTCTTTCCGACCTACTCTACCCGGAGGACATCCCAACCTTTCAGGAGTATATCGGCTATTGCCTCATTCCCAGCACCAAAGGGCAGCGCATGATGATCCTCAAGGGCGAGGGCGGCGAGGGAAAATCGCAGATCGGTCCTGTGCTGGCGCGTCTGTTTGGCTGCAATATGAAAGACGGCAGCATCGCCAAAATTTCCGACAACCGGTTTGCCCGCGCCGATCTGGAACACATTCATCTTCTTGTGGATGACGATATGAAAATGGAGGTGCTGAAGCAGACCAACTATGTCAAATCCATTGTTACCGCACAGGGCAAGATGGATTTGGAACGCAAAAGCGTCCAGAGCTATCAGGGGTGGATGTACGCCCGCCTACTGGCGTTCTCCAACGGCGATTTGCAATCCCTCTACGACCGCAGCAACGGTTTTTACCGCCGTCAACTGATCCTGACCACAAAAGAGAAGCCTGCTGATCGTGTGGATGATCCCGACATTGCCGAGAAGATGAAACTTGAGATCGAGGGCATTTTTCTCTGGGCATTTGAGGGCTTACAGCGGCTGGCGGCAAACAACTTCCGTTTCACGGAAAGTCTCCGGACGCTGAACAACCGGGAGTATGTCAAGCGCGACGCGAACAACGCCATCGACTTTATGGAGTCCACCGGCTATATACGGCTGAAAGCGGATATGTCCGTCACCTCCAAGGAGCTGTATGCCATTTATGGAATCTGGTGTGATGAGAATGGGCTGACACCCATTCGGCAGCGCTCGTTCAGTGATTTTCTGATGCGGAATCTAAAAACGTACAATCTGGAGCATACGAACACCGTCACGAATGCCACCGGGCGCAGAGTGTGGGGGTATCTGGGCATCGAGCCGCTGATCAGTCCCCGTATATCTGAGAATTGGGGCAAATCGCTATGTACGTATGTACCGGAAAGCTGACGCGCACCCAATCGTGAACAAGTCTGCCCATGCCGTGAAATGCTGCCTGCCCTGCACCGCCGGTACGTATGTACACAGCAAAATGCCGTAATTCCGCTATCTACAGAGTGCCGGTAGGATGCCAAAAACGGCACATTGAAGTCAATCCTTGTGAAATTCATGGAAATTTTCACCGCAAGCCGAATGCAATGCACCGCCCGGTGATTTACCAAAGCGTGAAGCTGCTGCACCGGACTGCGGCATATCCTGCCGTTCCGCATGACCTCTCGCAGAACGATGAAGCCGATAGGGGGCTGCTGCGTACAGGGCATCACAAACGGAAATTTGAGCGGATTTGCGGCATGGCAGATTTTTCATCTCCCCGCACACCAGCATCACCGATACGAAACCACACTACACGAAATTATGGAGGTAAAAATTGATGAAATCCAATCTGAGAAATGAGAGCAAGTCGTACATCGTCCGTCAGGGAATGACCATGCAGGAGGTGGTCGATCTGTTGCATGACGAACACGGCTGGTCTGACAGCGTATCCAACCTATCCAATAAGCTCCAACGGGAGTCCCTACGCTATGTTGAAGCCGTTCAGCTTGCCGATGCGCTGGGGTATGAGATCGTCTGGCAGCGAAAGAAAAGCTGACGAACCGAGAATATCCCGAAAGTCCCACCGGGACTAAGGGCGCACTTCTATACTCTCCTGACGGGAGTATGTGCGTCCTGCGGAGCCTATCGCCCAGACAGTTGCGTGTCCGGGCTGTTTTGCGTCGCGTTGCTCCGTACAAGTGGCTGCACCCCTTGCGATGCTTGCGCATCTATCCCTGCCCACTTCGCAGCGGAAACAATCTGCTGACGCAGACAATTTCCGCCGCAAAGTCTGAACAACTATTTCACTAATTTTGAAGGAGGTCACACAATGCCTAAACAGAAAAACCTTGCCGAGCTGAATGCCGAGAAAGAAAAAATTGAGCAGCAGCTTGCACAGGAGCAGCACAAGAAGCAGCGTCTGGAAAACCGAATCGCCTACTATGAGCGCGGCGACCGAACCAAACGCGCACACAACCTGATCGTCCGCAGTGCGGATATGGAAAGCATCGCTCCGCTGACGAAGCTGTTGACACGCGCTGAGTTTTATGCCTTTGCCGAAAAGACATTTGACCTGCCGGAGGTCAAATGTCTGCTCATGGAAGCGGTCAACGAACACAACCGGACTGAACAGAAAGAGGGGTGCTGAGTATCGCGCTATTCCATTTTCATGTAACGCAGATCAAGCGCGGCGCGGGGCAATCCGCTATTGCGTCTGCCGCCTACCGTGCCGGGGAAAAGCTGCACAGCTAATACTACGGCGAGATCAGCGACTACACCCGCAAAGGCGGCGTGATCTGCTCGGAAATCCTGCTGCCGTCCCATGCGCCGCCAGAGTATGCAGACCGTGAAACACTCTGGAACGCCGTGGAGAAAGCCGAGTGCGGAAAGAAAGCGCAGCTTGCGTCAAACGTGTTTCCTGTCTGAAATCCCATATCTGCACAGAATGCCATGCTTCCAGAAAGTATACCTTATGCAGGCGCTGTTCCATGTGCAATGCTTTCTGTAAGGATTTCGAAAAAAAAACCTGCAGACGTCTTCTAAAGCCGCCCTATGTCTGTAACGGCTGTGGAAAACGCTCTGTATGTAGTCTGGAAAAACGGCTATATATAGCTGACTTTGCCCACCGGGAATACCGTGATATTCTTTCGGAATCCCGCACCGGTCTTTCTTATTCCGAAGATGAGATCCGTTATCTTGATGAATTCGTTTCTCCTCTGATCCGTCAAAACCAGTCTCCACATCACATCTGCGCAACCAATGCGGATTATCTTACGGTAAGTGAAAGAACCATTTACCGGCTGATCGATGCACGCATCATCTCAGCCATGAATATCGATCTTCCAAGGAAAGTACGCTACAGTGCGCGCAAAGTGGAGTGCCACCTGAAAGTCGACAAAGCCTGCCGGATTGGACGCACTTACGAGGACTTTAAGGGATATCTTCTGGAATATCCTGATCTCGCTATCACCCAGCTGGATCCTGTGGAAGGGAAAAAGGGCAACAAGGTCCTTCTTACCATTCACTTCGTAAAAGCAGAACTTATGCTTGCTTTTCTCCGTGATCACAATGATTCCCAGTCCGTGATCGATATCTTTGAACGGCTTTACTTTGAACTGCGTCCGGACCGTTTCTGCTCACTGTTTAAAGTCTGTCTTGCAGATAACGGCACCGAATTTTCAAATCCGAAAGCAATCGAATACGACCGGCAGGGAAATCTGCACTCCCGTATTTTTTATTGTGATCCGAGCGCTCCTTATCAAAAGGGCTCTGCGGAACGTAACCATGAATTTATACGCTGTTTTCTTCCGAAAAGAACTGACCTTGCTCCCTATTCGCAGGAGGATATCCGTCTCATGATGGATCATATCAACTCTTACAGCCGGGAAAGTCTGGGAAATAAATGCCCTTATGATGTATTTTCTTTTCTCTATGGACAGGAGATTCTGGATCTTCTTGGGTGCCACAAAGTTCCTCCCCAGGACGTGACACTCAATCGATCCATTTTTCACAAGGAGGGCAGCCATGAGAGTAGATAAGGATTCCATTGATTACCAGGTTAATTTAGTCGCCTTACAGGAGATGGAAGAAGCCGTTCCCATGACGCTAAGAGAACGACGGTGTCTCCGAAAGTGGGTTCATAAAGGCAATGAAGTCGAATCAAATCCATGGAACTACATGAATTCTGACGGAATGCCCCTGAACTACCTGCAGGCTTTTCGCATCAGATTTGGCTATTCCAACGGTCCATGGGACTACTGGAAAGGCTCTGACACAGAGCTTCTTTGGGATGAACAGCACCACTGCTTTCTCTCCAAAGATGAATTCTTTTAACTGACATGACAAACCGGGACACAGCTGCATAGGCCTACTCATACGGGTGGAATTTACTAAGGCAAAAAAAACAGGAAAATCCCACCTGCGATTTACTATGCCCTTTTTTCCTTGTTTAAGATCTATTTTACGCTATATTTTGGGAAAAATCATCTGTTTTTAAGCAGTTTTCACACAGAAAAATCCCCGTCCGACATGCGGACAGGGATCAACCAGACATTTACTTTGACAAACCGGAATTCACTTTGTCATTTGACCTTTTTAATTGATGTTCTACTTATTTATTATTCTGTTTTAAATACAGAAATCTCCGATTTCAGATCATTCATATTATCACCCAGTGACTGAGCCGTCTGATTCATGGTATCTACATTCTCCTGCAGTTTTGCAGCAACACTCTGAACCAGTTTTGTTCCCTCTGCTGTTTCTGCAATAATATCCGAAATATTCTTTACTGCAGCCAGAGTATCTTCACGCTCTTTATCCGCCTGCTCTGTACTGGATACGATTTCTTTTAACGCATCAAACAGTTTCTGCATGCATTGGTTCATATCATCAAACACTCCAACTACTTCCTGCACTGCCTCTGTCTGAAGTGCAACCATATCCCGTGCCTGTTTTGCATTTTCTACGCTGTTTACAGTCTGATCTGTGATATGAGTTACATTGTTCTGAATTTCTCCGGCTGCCTCTGCAGAATGATCTGCAAGTTTCCTGATTTCCTCTGCAACCACTGCAAATCCTCTTCCTGCTTCTCCTGCTCTTGCAGCTTCGATGGAAGCATTTAAGGAAAGCAGATTTGTCTGTTCTGAAATATCTGTAATTGTCTCTACAAACTCGTTGATAATCTCAGATTCTTTTTTGAGCTCCTCAATACTGGTCTCAACTTTGATTGTTACATCTGTTGTCTTTGTTGCTCGTTCGCCCAGAGTCTGAACCATCTGCATACCATGATTGATCATATTTTCAGCTTCAGAAACCAATCCTTCAACCTGACCTGCAATACTGCTGACATTCTGGATCTCTTCGGAAAGCGTATCTGTTTTTCTTACACATTCCTCTGCATGTTCGGACTGTTTTGTAATGCCATCATTGATCTCATCAATTGCCTGAATGATATTCACGGAATAATCTTTCATAACATTCGATGCCTGACGTACTTCCTGTGCCGATGACTCTAATGTATCGGTTGCTCCGCTTACCTTTTGGACAAGCTTTTTATTATTATTAATCATATGATTTGCAACCACTGCAAGGTTATTAAATTCATCATGACCTTTTACGCTGACTTTTGTTGTAAGATTTCCCTCTGCAACCTCTTCAAGTCTGCCGGAAATGCGTTTCATATTTTTCTGGATTCCGGTACTGATGATAATACCAATCAGCACTGCAACAACGCACGCAATCAGTACGACTGCAATCGTCACATTGCGGATATCATCTGCCTGTCCATTAACGATCTCCATTGGTACAAGTGCACATACAGCAGCATTTGTACGCTCCATCCTGCTGTAAAAGAACAGATAACTTTTTCCGTTTATGCTGACCTCTTTGGTCGTCTGCTGGTCTTCAATATTATTAAAGAAATCCTGTCCATAGAATACTGTCTCACCATCCGCTCTGGTACTCTCCTGACCTTCCGGAAGTTTTTCGGAAATGATTTCTCTTCCTGACTTAGTAACAAAACCAATGATACTACCTTCTCCCATATCAAGGCTATCTAAAAATTCCTGAATAGCAGATGCTTTGATATCAATTACAATAAATCCTTTACCAGACTGTGGTGTTGTTTGATATGCCATAATATAATCTGACTGTTTTAAACCAAGGGTTTCGTCTAAAGTCTTATGATAATCAACCCATTCTGGTAATTTTTTTCCATTATCAGAATATCCAAGCATTTCATCCTTATACTCTTTGTAGATACCCATTACAGTTCCGCCTGCCCTTGTGGATAACATCTGGATATCTTCAATTGTCACAATATGTATATTGCTGATAAATTCGTTTCCTGCCTGAGATGCACGGATACTTGATCCCACACTGCTAATAACAGATTTTTTCCGCGTGGAATCAGTCTCATACAGACCTATCATATATTTCCCAAGATCTGACTGAAATGCATACTTTAATGCTTCAGCTTCAATAAACGAGTTACTTACGTCTAGATATTGGTTTGCCATATTAATGGTCTGTTCATTGGAATCCCGGAATGTATCATACATACCTGCGGCTGCTTTTTTATAAGAAAATACCCCAACCAAAATTAAAAACAGAATCGGTACCAGAAAACATAAAAAAATCTTCGCACGTATACTGAACAATACACCTTTTTTATTCTCCATGCTTTGCACTTTCGTGCGTTTTAAAGCTTTTTTTGTCCTTTGCTTTTTTACACTTTTCACAGCTGTTTTCATCTTCTTATTGGCCATAATACTAACCCTTTCGAGCAGAATGTTCTGCCTCTTCCCCATGTAATATTTTTAAAATATATACTAGAATATCACAAAAAATAGATTTTAAAAAGTCAATTTTTGTAAATTTATACTTTTTATTGCCTTTTTTGTTTCTTTCTAATTACGAATACAACAAAAGACTTTAGGAAAAACCTAAAGCCTTCTATTTTCAGAGGCGACAATCGGAATCGAACCGATGATAAGGGTGTTGCAGACCCGTGCCTTACCGCTTGGCTATGTCGCCATATAATATTTTTAATGACTCCGACGGGAATCGAACCCGTGTTACCGCCGTGAAAGGGCGATGTCTTAACCGCTTGACCACGGAGCCGGAGTATCATCCGTATAAACAAAAACTATGATTTACCGGATAAAAAAACTCCCCGAGTAGGACTCGAACCTACGACAGCGCGGTTAACAGCCGCGTGCTCTACCAACTGAGCTATCGAGGAATATGAAATATATAACAAAACGACGTATTTGATACGTCATTTATATCATATGCATTGTATGTGGATACCTTCAAAACTTCATACAGATTTCCGATTTCTTCGAAAGTGGTCATCTCAATTCCGCTTCGCTCCATTTCGATGATTTGCTCCGCAAATCTCAAGCCGTATAAAGAATCAGTTCCGTAAGCACGCTTCCTTCACTGCTTCTTCATCCGCCTTGCCACTTTCTACGCTTTGGTCAAGCCCTCGATCGATTAGTAACAGTCAGCTCCACACGTTACCGTGCTT